>Ga0070683_100000059_pt1 | contig 81605 bp, 56 predicted proteins | sample KBSC713LmetaG_FD_64662 | JGI IMG/M metagenome (GOLD analysis project Ga0070683, IMG submission 64662) | Corn rhizosphere microbial communities from Kellogg Biological Station, Michigan, USA - KBS C7.1-3L metaG | ecosystem: Host-associated > Plants > Roots > Rhizosphere ... | reverse complement strand
CTCGAAAGTGGCGAAGTCGTAGACGGCATCATCGACGAGTACCGGCATGCGCCAAGATTAACCGATCGAGTGGGTGCAATCGGGCCGGATCTCGGCCCCAGCTGGAGAATGGTTACCTGACGCGGCCGCGGAGCGAAACCACGAGCGTACCAGCCACAGCGTTGACGCGCAGTTCGTCGATGTACTTCAGGTAACGATCAACCCGATACTGAGCGGCAACGACGCGCAGGTCGACATGAAGTCGATCCTGTTCCGCGCGAAGCCATGGGGGAAGCGAGATCATCCGCAGAAGCGGCCCGGCGAGCGACATGATTCGCGGCCCTTGCAGCCGCACCACGAGAACGGGAGACTGCGGCAAGACAGGTTGCTGATCGATTTCGAGATTGAGCCTCAGAGCCGGGAGAAGCGCCGACGAACCAATTCGACCGCGCAACAGGAACCGATCGTTGTCGAGCGGTGTGAGGTCGAGATCCCGAACAGGTGCGGAGGGAGGCGTCGCGGCGGCGACGAGTTCGTTCAACAGCCGCTTCGAGACGGGCAGCGTGATCGAGAGATCCGTGCCCGTGATATCGGAGAACCCATCGCCGACTAACTGATCGAAGAGCCGCGCAAATCGCTCGTCCGCGATTGGCAAGAGACACCTCCGGCAGCACGCTCAAATCGAGCGTCTGCGATGCGGCGGCTTTTTACGATGTCCTAGACTGCGGGACCGACAGAAGTCCGCCGGCAGTCTTCACACCGGAAATACAGGATCGGAAAGGATTCCGAGCGGCCAATAATCCGCGCGTTCGGACTCCCGCACTTCGGACAGACTTCGCGCTGCGGGGCCGGAACTTTCGGAGTACTGCGCTTCTGACGTCGCTCTGCTTGGATCGTTTCTGGCTGCATAGGTGTATTGCCCATCATATCTAATCGCGACTGCTGTGTGCCGCTCAATGTGAACGCGTTCTGTGACGAGCCAGCCCGACCGGGCCGGTGCGACTGAACCGTGCGGGCGAACTACCCGCTGTAAGTTTCGACGCCAGAAGGACCGAAACGGGTCCACCCCGGCCAGAAATTCGCAGACGTGTGCCCGAGAGTTAAAGACAAAGGCTACCTATAAGTTATTCCAAACGAGTAACTTACTTGACGCAGCAAGTACGAATAGATGAGCTGGCCCTGGCGGCCACCTATTCGCTTCTAGAACGTCGAGACGGTTGGGCTGGATTTCATGATGAGGTTTTCGATGAAGAACTCCATCATTCGCTCGCCATTGACGCCGCTGTGCCCCCTATCGGGTCCGACCTGGAGGTCAAAGCTCTTTCCCGCCTGTTGCAGCTCGGTGATGAGCTGCATCATGTTTGATGGATGGACGTTGTTGTCTGCGGTGCCGTAATACAGGAGCAGCCGGCCCTTCAGGTTCTTCGCGTACGTCATCGCGCTGCCCGCCTCGTATCCGGCCTTGTTCTCGGCCGGGATCCACATGTACCGCTCGGTGTAGACGGTGTCGTAGTGGTACCACGCGGTCACGGGCGACGATGCCGAGGCTGCGGCAAACACGTCGGGATGGCGCAGAATCGACATCACCGACGAGTAGCCGCCGTACGACGTGCCGTACATCCCAACACGTGCCTTGTCGAAATACGGCCTGTTCCAGAGCGCCTTCACGCCTTCCGCCATGTCGTCGATCTCGACCTGCCCCAGTTTCAGGTAGATCTCATCCAACATCCGCTTGCCCTGCCCTGGCGCAGCGCGTGAATCGAGGTTGATGACCAGGAAACCGTACTCGGTCGTCGCGGTCGGCGTGATGAAGGTCTCGCGCGCGGTGTTGCTCGCCGAGGCAGGTCCACCGTAGACGCTGACGAGCGCCGGATACTTCTTCGACGGATCGAACGTCGAAGGGAATTGAATGGTGCCGTGCAGCGTGGTCTTGCCATCAGCCGCTTTGTAAGTGAAGAGCTCCGCCTTCTTCAGACCAAGCTCTCGGAACTTCGTGAGATCGCTCTCGGCCAGCGTCGCCACGACGTTACCGGTCGCCGCATCAACCAGCCTCGTCGCCGGCGGCATGTCATGCGTTTGCGCGACGTCGATGAAGTACTTGTTATCGGGAGAAATCCCGCAGCTGCCCGCGGCGGCACCAAACCCGCCAGCCCCTCGCCCTCCGGTCGCGCCCATGCATCCACCGACCGTGTGGTGAAAAGTCGGATCGGTCAACCGGCGGTCACCCTTGCCGTCAAGGCCAACTCGATGGACTTGAAGCTTCAGGTAATTATCGCCATCGCGCGCCGTGTAGAACATCACGCCCGCGGTCTCGTCGATCTTCAGAATGTTCGCGACCTCGAACGTCGTGCTCGTCGTCAGCGGCGTGATCAGCTTGCCGCCGAGATCGTAGAGATACAGGTTCGTCCATCCGTTGCGGGAAGACTCCCAGATGAACCGTTTGCCGTCTTTCAGAAACTGGATCGTCGGATTGTTCTCAATCCAGCCGGTCGGCCATTCTTCACGGAGGATCACTCGGGTCGCGCCGGTCGCGGGATTGGCCGCGGCGAACTCGAGAACGTTCTGACGACGGTTCGTGCGGTTGAAGAGAAGCTCGCTGCCGTCGGGAGACCAGCTCACATGGTAGACGTAGTGACCGACCGCCAAATTGTCGAACGGCTTGCCGTCGCGCACGTCGATTCGAGTCGATTTCTTCGTGGCGACGTCGTAGACGAACAGGTCGACAACCGGATTCGGCGCGCCGGCTTTCGGATACGCCTCGGTATCAACCGAGCTTTGAATCTTCGTTTGATCCATCTGCAGAAAGTAGTCGGGCACTTTCTGCTCGTCGAACCGGTAGTAGGCGATCTTGGTGCTGTCAGGTGACCACCACATGGCTGTCGTCTGCGACAACTCCTCGCCGTAGACCCAGCTCGCCGTTCCGTACTTGATCCGGGTCGTCTCGCTGCCGTCGGACGTGATCGCGATCTCGCCCGCGCCCGACGGATCGCTCAGCCACAGATTTCGATCGCGATAGGTCGCCTTGAACTTGCCGTCTGGCGACATCGCCGAATCGACCTGCCGTCCGCGTGCCGGCCCCCCGCCGCGTCCGCCACGGCCGGCCTGCAGTTGACTGCCCCCGTCGCCGAGCTCCGCAGCCGACTTGGTCAGCACGTCATACCGGTAGCGTTTGCCGTCGCGCGCGTACTCGAACGTATGTCCACTCGTCCAGGTCACAGCCAGCGCGCCCGATTTGACCGCAGCCGGAATCTCGCGCGACATCCGATCGTACTGGGTGTAGCCAGGCATCGACTTGAGTCGATCCTGCGCATCGACGGTGACAGTCCATACACCGCCGGCGACGGCGGCGACGACACACAGCGAGGCGAGAATCCGCGTAATAGGCCGGTTCACCAACAATTACTCCTTGCGCCGTACAGCGTAATGCCTTGGAAAAATCCAGCGCAGACCAGCTTCGAGGCGTGATCGTATTGTAACGTGAGGTGGGCCGAATGTGGCGAGGAGCGGCAGCGTGCTCCGTTTCAAGGGAACACGCTGCCCTGAACTTCTTTGGAGGACTAGAGCGCGCCGAGAATGCTGTTCAGCAGCCTCACCAGCCCGTTTGGATCGTTCAACAGGTTCGCCACTCCGCAGAGCAGATTGCCGAGCAGATTGCCGGCCCCCGCCTGCGCGGTGATGTCGAGGACCACGCGGCTCAAGTTCACCTGCAGCCCCAGGATGTCGAGCGAGAGGGGTCCGAGATCGAGATGGAGGATCTGGCACGTCGAGTTGGTGATGGCGGCAGGCAATGCCACGGTCTTGATGACGCTCGTAACCGTGCCGTTGGCGGCCGTCAACGTGCCGCTCAGAATTCCTTGCGCCACGACCTGCCCAGCCTGATTCGCAAACCGCTGCAGCTGGAATGTTCCGGCGAACGTCCCGCCCCCGCCACTGCCGGTGACCGGGACCGTAATCGTACTGGCCTGTGGTCCTTGAGCTTGTCCTTGCGCAGCCGCGATGCCTGCAACAGGTGAGATGAGAGCCATCGTAAAGGCGAGCAGCGTCGCCAGAGCAATCCGTTTCATGTTCATGAGCGTGTTCCCTCCCCAACTTCCTGGGTCTTGTTGTTAGTGTTCGTTACCGGCGGGGAACAGACTCAAAGCCGTTGCCAAATGGTGTTGGCAAGCGCAGAGGCGCGGGCGACCACGAAACATCTCAGCAGCGCCTTGTGTGAGTACAGGCGAACCGCTCGAGATGTTCGGTGTTCATTCGAGCTGTCACGGCCGCGCTCGGGGCGTTACGTCTTCTGCACAACATCGGCAACCAGCCACCACTTGCCTGTGGCATCACGTTGCCAGACGCGAACGTAAGCGCCGTGCTGGGGAGCCGGGCCTTTGACGTCGAAGATGCCGTAGCTATAGCCGAGATCGCCTGACCGGGCACTCTCTGCGGCAGCGGTGACCGCACTCATCTCGGGAGTATTCGCATCCAGCCAGGATCCGATCGCCAATGGACCAATCGAAGGCATGAAACCGTTGCGGTGAAGCCGTGAACCAGTGGTAGCAACTGCCCGGTAGGCGTTCGCGGCACCGCGCGCGGCGATCTCCTGGTTCAACCGTTTGTCCGCCTCCGTCAGCAACGCCGTCGCGGTCGAGTCGTCTGCCTTGGCGGCGTATCGCGATGGCAATGCGAATCGTGTAAAGCCGGGCGCGAACGAGACTGCCTGCGGTGGTTGGGATCCGATGTCGATGAACACGCGCCACGGGCCATCCGATCGCCGCCGCCACACGGAAAGGTAGTTTCCGTGCTGCGGCGCTGCACCGGCCGTCGTGTGATCGATGAAGGTGGAGGGGCCGGTCAACCATCCAAGCTCTCCGCTCGCCGCGATGTCTCCGGCGCGAGGTTCCCAGGTCAGCTCGAGTTCGCTGAACGGGCGTCCCGGCCGGCTCCGCAGCCGCTCCGTCGCCGAAACCGGCGCCGGGTTGAACGCGATCGCGTCTTCGGCGAAGAACTCGAGGAATGAGTCGCGGATTCCTTTTTGCGTAGCCGTCCTGGCGAATGCGCGTTCGGCGTTCACCATTGCGTCCAGCGCGGCCGACGACGAATCCTGGGTCCTGACGAGGCTGACGACGCACACGCTCGCCGCCGCTGCAGCAATCATTGCTTTCATGGCGGCGATCTTTTCGATGCAGTGTGCGCTTGTCAATGATCGTGGGACGAGAAGCGGTCAAGCAGGTCCAGGTCGGCAGGAATCCTCCTCGATGAACTCTAGTAGACTCTGCGGCGGAGGATCCGCTTGGCTGTCATCCGCACGATCGTCATCACATCGGCAGCGCTCGTCGCTGCCGCCGCTTCGCTCTCGCACCCCCTTGCCCAGGAACCGCGGACGGCCGGACCGGTCGACCAGAAGTTGTTCGGCGAAATGCGGTGGCGCAGTGTCGGGCCGCTTCGCGCCGGCCGCACGAAGTCTGCCGCCGGACATCCGAGCCAGCCATACACCTTCTATATCGGTGTCTGTAACGGAGGCGTATGGAAAACGACCGACGCGGGGCGTACGTGGACGCCGGTTTTTGACAGCCAGCCCACCGGCTCGATCGGTTCGCTCGTCGTCGCGCCGTCGGATCCGAATGTGTTGTATGTCGGCAGCGGCGAGGGGCTCGGCCGACCCGATCTGTCGGTCGGCGACGGCGTCTACAAATCTACCGACGCGGGCAAGACGTGGACACATCTTGGCCTGCACGACGGGCAACAAATCCCCAACATCGCCGTCGATCCTGCCAACCCCAATCGCCTGTTCGTCGCCGTTGCCGGACATCCGTACGGACCGAACGAAGAGCGCGGAATCTTTCGTTCTGTGGACGGCGGTCAATCCTTCGAGAAGGTCCTCTTCAAGGACGTCAACACAGGCGGCAACGATGTCGACATCGACCCCTCGAACCCGTCCATCGTCTACGCGACGCTCTGGGAGGAGAGGCAGGGGCCATGGGAAAACGCGCAGTGGCGAGGTACCGGCGGAGGGATCTACAAGTCCACTGATGGCGGTACCACATGGAAGCAGCTCACGAGCGGTTTGCCTGGCAACGGTGCCATCACTCAGGCGAATCTGGCGGTTGCCCCGAGCAATCCGAAGCGCGTCTATGCGGCAATTGCCGTGAATGCCGCGACATCGTTCTATCGCTCGGATGATTCGGGCGAAACCTGGACGCAGATCACGCAGGACACGAGACCGGTCGGCCGGATCGGCGGCGGTGATCTGGCCGTCCCGATCGTCAACCCGAAGGACGCCGACTCACTGATCAGCGCCAGCACGGTGGCCTACAAGTCCACTGATGGCGGCAAGTCCTGGGTTCCGTTCAAGGGTGCGCCCGGAGGCGACGACTACCAGAACGCCTGGATCAATCCGAACGACCCGAATATCATTCTGCTCGTCGCGGATCAGGGCGCCGTGGTCACGCTGAATGGCGGCGAGACATGGAGCTCCTGGTACAACCAGCCGACGGCGCAGCTCTATCACGCCAACACCGACAACAGTTTCCCCTATCGCGTCTGCGCCGGCCAGCAGGAGAGCGGCTCGGCCTGCGTGTCCAGCCGCGGAAACGACGGACAGATCACCTTCCGCGAGTGGCACCCGGTCGGCGTCGAAGAGTACGGCTACGCAGTCCCGGATCCCCGCGATCCCGACATGGTGTATGGCGGCAAGATCACCCGGTACGATCGGCGCACCACCGCGGTTCAGAACATCAGCCCGGTTCCTGGAGGACGTGGCGGGCCGGCACCTCCGCCCGGGACGCCCGCCTACCGAACCGTGCGAACGCTTCCCGTCAATTTTTCTCCGGTCGATGAACGGACGCTCTTCTTCGGCAACAACTATCTCTGGAAGACTCTCGATGGCGGCGTCACGTGGAAGCGGCTCGGGGACGATCCCACGCGGACGACCTACGACCTTCCGGCCACAATCGGGAAATACTCGGACCCCTCGCTTGCGATTCAGCGGGGCGTGATTTATTCCATCGCGCCGTCCTACGTCGATCTCAACCGCATCTGGATTGGAACTGACGACGGCGTCATCAAGACGACCGCCGACGGTGGCCTCACCTGGAAAGACGTCACGCCCCCGGGGCTGAAGCCGTGGATGAAAGTGTTCAACATGGACGCCGGACGCTTCGATGCCCGAACCGCGTATGCGGCGGTGAACACGCTGCGTCTCGACGACATGCGTCCCCACCTCTGGCGCACTCATGACGGCGGCGCCACCTGGACCGAGATCAACACTGGTATGGAGGACGGCGGCCCAACGAGCTCGATCCGAGAGGACCCGCAACGCAAGGGACTCTTGTATGCCGCGTCCGAGCGGCGCGTCTACGTGTCGTTCGACGACGGCGATCACTGGCAGTCGTTACAGCTGAACATGGCTCCTTCATCCGTCCGCGACATCATCGTCAAAGACGACGACCTCGTTGCGGCAACGCACGGCCGCGGCTTCTGGATCCTGGATGACGTCACGCCGCTTCGGCAGATCGATTCGGCGACGGCGAGTCAGGAAGCGGTGCTGTTCAAACCACAGGCGGCCTATCGCGTTCGATGGAACACGAATACCGACACGCCGCTGCCCCCCGACGAGACCGGGGCGCCGAATCCGCCCGAGGGCGGGATCATCAACTACTACCTCAAGGATGCCGCGTCCGGAGCGGTTACGCTGGACGTGATCGACTCGGATGGCCGCGTCGTCCGGCATTATTCGAGCACGGATCCGGTGGTGCGCCCGGACCCAGTCAATGGCAATCTTCCAATCTACTGGTTCAGGCCGCCGATGGTTCTATCGAACTCGCCCGGGATGCACCGCTTTACGTGGGACGTCCACTACCAGCCCCTCGCCGGCGGCGGCGGTGGACGCGGAGGTCTTCCCATCGCGGCGGTCGGATACAACACGGTCCCCGCGCCCACTACACCGTGGGTCAATCCAGGGACCTACACCGTCAAGCTGACGGTGAACGGCAAGAGCTACTCGCAACCGATCACGGTAAAACAGGATCCGCGGGTCAAGACGCCTGCGCTCGTCATGCAACGCGTTTACTCGCTCAGCAAGGCGGCTTACACCGGCGCCGCCGACGCGCAACAGGCGGCACAGGCCGCGCAAGGTCTTCGCGATCAGATAGCGCAGATCAAACCGAAAGCGACCGGGGCGGTCGCGACCGCGCTCGATGCGTTCGACCAGAAAATCGAAGCGGCGTTCAACCCTGCCGCGGCGAACGCTTCTGGCAGCGCGGGGGGCGGAACGGCGGGAGGCCCGGCGCAAGCGACACCGCCAGCGCCGGGGGGGCGCGGCGGTCGTGGACGCGGAGGAGCGGGAGGCCCGGGCGTAGCCGGTGGGGCGTTCAACGCTCCGGCCGCGGCGCTCGTGGCGGTCATGAACTCGTTGCAGTCAGCGGATGTTCAGCCAACGGCACTGCAAGTCGCGGCAATCGAGACGGCGCTGAGAAACGCGCGTGCGGCAATGGCTCGATGGAATGCTCTGAAAACCACCGACCTCACTGCATTGAACGCGCAGCTGAAGACGGCCGGGTTGACGACTATCGGACAGTGACTGATCACTCCCGCTCCCTGTGGCTTCCGCCTTCAGGCGGAAGTCCGCGACAGCCACATCCTTCCGGCCAAAGCCGGAAGCCACGAAATCAATTTTGAACACCTCAAGGCTAGGGAACAGGAAAAAGGCGCAAGGAAGAAAACACTTACGTGCGGCGACGCGTGAGGTGAACGATCAACGCTAGAAGGACTGCGACCGCGATCGAGAGAAAGATCCAGAACTGAGTTGGCGAGATGAGCTGACTCCGACGCGTGTCGGTGGGCCGCTCGGCGGACGGCGTCACCTCGGCCGCGTCAGCGTTGAGCAGATCACCCGACACCAGCGCGAGATCGTACCGCGGCGCGAGCACGTCAGTGCGGCCGTAGACGAGCAGTAGTGGCGACGGGGTCGGTCGATAGAACCGCACCCGGTACGATGGCAGGAGCAGTCGTACCGCGGTGATCGGCAGCACGCTGTTGTCCCCTTCATCAATCGAAAGCCAGAGCTCGGACGCGTCGCCCGGGATGACCGAGAGGGTGAGCGCAACTGCCGCATCTTCATCTGTCGCAACATGGCCCCACGTGGCTGCGGCGACGGTCTCCAGTCGGGGGGCCCGCGAGTGCCGATCGGCCTGGCGCAGCACCGCGAGCTGCACACCGCGCTGAAAAACGCGCGCAGAGGTCTCGATGGCAATCTGAGAGGCCGGAAGATCTGCGCACGGCAAGCGGAGACGGTACGTCGACCAGTTCGACCGCTTGATGGACGCCGGCGAACTCGCGGGCGCATCGGCCCGCTCGGGCGCCAGTGGCACCACGAGTGGATCGTCACGGTGCTCGATCACATACGGGACTTGTCGATTGGAAGAATCGAGAATCCTGACATCGGCAAAATGTTCGCTCGGGCCGCGACTGTGCGCGAGGGCGAACGCGTCCAGCTGCAACGCAACCGGAACCCGGGCACCGCCGGGGACCGTTCGATGAAAGGTGAATTGAGCCGGATCAAGAGGCGCCCCGAGCTCTGGTTCCTGCGAGAAAACAATTGAGACCGCGATAACGCTGAACAGCCCAGCCAGAAAGGCTCTCGTCATGCCTGACCCTCGGCCTTGGTGAGGACGAACTTCTGGAGTGCCACCGAGACCAGCGCCAGCGACATCGCGAGTCCGACGAACGAGCCGACACGGTACAGGCCTTCAAGTGAACCCAGGTCGTACAAGAAGCACTTGAACGTCGTCAAGGCGATGAGCGCGAGGGAAGCGACGCGGCCAAAGCGGCTGTGCACATAGATGCAGGCCGCGAGCAGTGCCATGCCGAACGCCAGCCATCCGATGGTGTAGGTCAGATCTTGCGACACCGTCACCCCGAAGCGGAACATGATCGTGGGTCCGGTCGCATAGAAGTCGGCGATTTCAATGTTCAGCAGCAGAAACAAGAGCACGACGGCGGCACCCGAGAGTACTGACGACCACGTCCGATCTCCAGCCCAATCATTGTCCTCCGAAGGAGAGAGCCACCAGGCGGCCAGCAGAAACGCCGCGGCCGACACCAGGTACGTGTACAGATACCAGTTGAAAATGCGCATCGATCCCCTGGGTTCGTACAGAAGGATCTCCGGGTTCAAGGCGAGCCGGACGAACACGGCAGCGAACAGACCAAGTGTCCAGTACAGCAGGCCACGGTGACGGATTCTGCGAAACAGCCAGGCCAGCGCCGCACCCTCGAGCGCCCAGCCAATCGTGATCCACTGGCGATGCAGCTGCAGCGGGATGGCCACGGTGACGAACGCCAGCGCCGTTCCCGCGACGAGCGCGAGACGGCCGCGATCGCGCGCGCCTGGCTGCTCCATCCGAAGCAGCTGACGCAGCAGGATGGCCATGACTGCACCTTGCGCCACTGGGAGCGCTCCGACAATGGCCCCGTATCCGCCGGCGACGAGCGCGGCGCGTGCGGCGATGAAGAACATGAAGCTCGCCAGCACCGCGGCGAGATATGGATCTCGATCGGCTTGCGCGCGCCGTCCAAGCAGCAGTGGGTACGCGATGAATACCGCGTAGATCGCTGACGACAGCATCAAGAGCGGCAACCAGCCGACGGCAAGAACGTCCGTTCCCCACTGAACCGCGACCGCGTATGACCCTGCGAACACCGCCCCGAGGGCAACGCCGCGCCAACGCTCGATCGATATGAGCACCAGCAGGACCGAAAGGTTCACGACGTGCGCGGCAACGACGAAGCCGAACGGGATTACACCGGCGCCGCTGCGTGCGGCGATGATCGCGGTGGCTTCTCCCAGAAACAGAAGCGCCGCCGCGCCTTGTCGTACGAGGCGATCTTTGTCGATCGGTATCCACAAGAGTGCGAACAGGCTTGCCGCGCCGGAGGCCATCAGTCCAACGAGCGCCCAGGACGGTCCCGCGGCGTATGTCCAGGCCGCCACAATCGTGCCCGCAGCAGCTGCGCCGATCACATGCAGCACCGGGCTGCCGGTCAGCAGCGAAACCGTGCTTGACGTCAGTGTGAGGACGATGAGCGTGCCAAAGACGGGTCCGGGCGGAATTGACCAGGCCGGGTTGGTCGCAACGAAAAGCAGAAACAGATGTCCGATGAGGCCGAGATACAAACCTTCGGTGAACCCCGCGGCTGGCTTCCCTGCCTGATGACCCCACTGACGATTCACCCACACGTGCCCGGCAAAGGTCACGAGCGTGAGCCCTGTAAGCACGGCGAGCGAGGGAACGATGCCCACCGCGGCGCCCGCACGCGCCCACCAGGTGGCGAGCACGATCCATGACAGAAGGCTGCCGACCACTGACACGGCAGGTAAGCCACCGGACCCGCTCTCAATGAACAGACCGGCATTCAAGATCGCGAGCAACAATGCCAGCGCCCACAGTGCCGCCGGACTGACGTTACCGAGAGACAGAAAGAGAAGGAGTGCCAGGCTCGCAATGAGAACCACGCCGCCCCCGCCCCGCGGTTCGAGCGGACGGCCAACGCTGCGGGCCAGGAGAGGAATCACGGTCGCGAGAATCCCAAATACGGCGTAAATCGCCACCGCGATGCCGAGTCGATCGACGCTCAGGTGCGCGGACGACCAGACGGCCTGCGCCGCGATCGTGAAAAATGCGCCGATGAAATGGAGATCGCCTCTCCGATCACCGATTGCGCGACAGGCAATCACGAGCGACACCACCAAAACCGTGCCGAACAGAAGGCGCGGATCGACAAACGCAGGTTCGATGCGCGCCAGCACGGCCGGAACAAACAACAGAAGTGGCGCGGCGAAATCCGCTGGGCTGCTCTCCAGGCGATCGCCGAGGAGGCGCGAGGCGACCGGCGCGCCGGTAAAGAACGTCACGAACAGCGCACAAAAAACAAGAGCCGGCAGATACGCGCCGCTCGCGTAGGAGAAGCCGAGCCAGGATGCCATCACGACGAGTGTGGCAAGCGCGCCGGCCATGTGCAGCAGCGGACGCCGGCGGGCAACGGCAACGACGAAAAGGCCGGCGACGACGAGCAGGAGGAAACCAAACAGGAGCCAGGGGCGGTTGCCGTACGCCGGCACGGCGCTGAGATAGACGGCAAACAGGAGCGGCATGGCGGCAGCGCTGAGTGCCGTGTACTCGAATGCGGAATCGGCGGCGTTGGATTCCTTCGACGGCTGCCGTCCGCGCGCGATAGCGAATCCCGCGAGTGCCGCCAACGGGAAGACGGCGAAAATTCCCATCCCAAGCGGAAGCGACGCGGCGTCCAGGAATTTGATGACCCAGATCCACTGATAGATCGCCGTGAACACCACGGTCAGCGCGGTCAGCAGCGGCCAGACCTGACGGTATGCGACCCATGCCAGCCCGATATTGAGGAGCATGAGGTAGGCGAAGAGGGGAATCGGACGGTTTTCGCCGGTGGACAACAACGCGGGCGTCGCAAAACCACCGAGCAGTCCGAGCACCGCGATGAAGAGCGACTCTCGACGGATCGAGAGAAGAACGGCAATCGCCGTCACCATCGCGAGCAGGACAAACGCGGCGATGGACGGAATCAGATTCCACAACGCATGAGCCGCGAAAAACGTAGAGAACAGTACGGCAATTGCCGCGGCGTCCAGCGCATTGGCGGTCACGGGATAGCGACGCGCCGCTTTGAGTTCGCACACGACGAGCAACGACACACCAACCGCAGTGCCAATCAACACGCGGATCGGCGGCTGCAGCCAGCCATGTTCGACTGAGTACTTGAGGAAAAAGATCGCCGCCAGCACGAGCGCAATTCCCGCGATCGCGGAAAAGAGCTTCACGCCGACGAGGCTCTCGAGATCAAAGCTGGGAGGCGGCGGGGGCGTCACGGCCGGCGGACGCCTCGGTGGCGGAGGCGGTGGCGGCGGCGTGACGGTCCTGGCAGCAGCGGGAGGCCGGGTGTCTCCAACTACCGGAGGCGCGACAGGACGCGGAGTCGCTGCGGACGCTGCCGCCCGTTCGCGCTCGCGCGCGAGCTCAGGCCACGGGTTCTCTTTCGGCGCGGCTGACGGTTCGGGCGGACGCGGTGGAGGCGCAGCAGGACGTGGCTGCGCGAGTTCCGGCCACGGGTTTTCGCGCGGGGGCGCGGGCGCCGCTGGCGCTGGCACAGCCGGTCGTGCGGGCCCTCCGGGGAGCGCGATGGGGACCGGCGTAACTGGCGTCTGGCCGAGAGTATCGCTGACCGTGGGCGCCGGAGAGGGTTCCGCTGCCCGCGGTTCGCCGCTGCGAGCCGCCTCCGCTGTTATCCGAGCTTCGCGCTTGAGCTGCGCAATCTGGGTGGCGAGGGCGTCGATCGCGGATTGCTGCTCGCGGATGGTGTGCGACAGCGCCTCGACGCGCGACCGCGTACGCCGCGCCGCGACCCAGGACGCGATCGGCAGGACGAATGGAATCGCCGCCAGCAACAGCCCGAAAAAGAGCACGTCTGCGACCTCCGCAGGGCGTGACAGGTTGTGGGGGCCGGCCCACATCTTAGCAGCCCTTCAGCCGAAACGGGTGGGCTGGCGGGCCGAGGTGGCCTGGGTCGCCAGCCCGGGAACGTGAGCACTTCTAAAGACGATGTGAAACCGGGCATGGACGTAAAGCGTGATGAAATAGTAGGCAAGTTCACCCGCCGAGTCACATGGCTAACTCTGAAACTCCTCCTTCACCACTCGTCATCGGCGTCGCCGGAGGCTCAGGATCGGGCAAGACGACCGTCGTCCGCCGGATTATCGAGAGCATCGGCGATGAACAGGTGACGGTGCTCGAACACGATCGCTATTACCGGGATCGCAACGATCTGCGTCTCGAAGAACGCGCCGCCCTCAATTACGATCACCCCGACTCACTCGAAACCGATCTGCTCGTCCGCCACCTGCACGCACTCCGCGCCGGACGAGCGGTTGAAATACCGACCTACGATTTCGCGCGACACGCGCGTCAATCGACGACCATGCCGGCATTGCCGCGCAAGGCGATCATTGTCGAGGGGATTCTCATCTTCGCGGACGCGCCGCTTCGCGATCTGATGGACGTCAAGGTATTCGTCGACGCCGACGACGACACGCGCTTCATCCGCCGGCTGCAGCGCGACATTGCCGAGCGCGGACGGACGGTCTCCTCGGTCATCGAGCAGTATCTCGGGACGGTGAAGCCCATGCATCTCGAGTTCGTCGAGCCGAGCAAGCGCTACGCCGACATCATCATCCCGCTCGGCGGGCACAACACCGTCGCCATCGATATGCTGCTGACGCTCATCCGCGGCCTGGCGGCCCGTTGAACGTCCTCGTGAGGTGCTCACCGGCGCCGGCCGGCGCGTGCTTTTGCAGACGCTGCGATCGAAGTCGATGCCACTGACCTAGGCACGCGGGCTGTCATAATGCTGTCCTTCCGACATGCCGACGCTCGCGCAACCCCTGAAACCGGCGAGACTCCCGAACTGGGTCGTTCCGCTCCTGCTGGTGATTGCGCTCGCGGTGATTCACACCTGGCCGCTTGCGCTCGCGCCAGGCGTGCATTCGCGAAACGATAACGGCGACGCGGAGTTGAACGCGTGGATCCTCGCGTGGGTGGAACACACGCTGCCCCGCGATCCGATGCACCTGTTCCAGGCCAACATCTTCTACCCCGCCCGTGACGTGCTGGCGTTTTCCGAACCGCTCATCGTGCCGGCGATCCTCGGCGCTCCGGTTGCGTGGCTCGGCGGATCGCCCGTGCTCGTCTACAACGTGATGGTGATTGGCGGGTTCGCGTTCTCGGCACTTGCCGGGTACGTGCTCATGCTGCGGTGGACGCGCGACCGAATGGCATCGCTGCTGGCGGGAACGACGTTCGCCTTCAACACCCACACGCTGACCCGCCTCGCCCACGTGCAAGGCCTTCATCTCTATGGCCTGCCGATGGCGCTCCTTGCCACCGATCGCATCATCACCGAAGGCCGCGCTCGTCAGGGCATTTGGCTCGCGGTGTGGATGATTGTCCTGGCTTACACATCCGGCTACTTGCTGGTGTTCGCGTCGATCGCGGTAGCGATCGCAATGTTGGTGCGGATGCGCGAATGGTTGCCGCGCTGGCGGGCCGTGCTGACGTCTCTCGCGGTTGCGACCGGACTGGCGGCTCTCGCGATCTTGCCGCTGTGGATTCCCTATCAGCGCGCCGCCACCGAACAAGGAATGGTCCGATCTCTCGAGGCCGTCGCGGAATACTCCGCGACGCCGAAGGGATATCTCGCGGCTGCCGGCACCATCCACATCTCCACCTGGAGCGGACGGTTCTTCAAGAATCCGGTCGACAGCTTCTTTCCCGGCGTCGTGCTGATCGTGCTGTCGTTGACGGCCGTCGTGCTGGCGCTTCGCGGCGGCGCGAACGACGAGCACACACTGACTCGCAGGCGTGTGCTGATGCTGATCGTCATCGGAGCAGCAGGCGTCCTCCTGTCGTTTGGGACCGCAACCCCTGTCTACGGCTGGATTTACACGATCTTCCCGCCGATGCATGGGCTGCGCGCCGCTGCCCGCTTCGGCAACCTGTTCTTGCTGGCGATGTCAGTGCTCGCGGGCTTCGGGCTTGCCCAGCTGCGGCGGCGCATGCCCTCTTTGGCCGCGGCCACGATTGGCATCGCGGCGATCGTCCTTGCGAACGCAGAGGCGCTGCGCGCGCCATTCGAGTACAGGCCTTTCACCGGCATTCCACGACTGTATGCGCTGCTCGAGGACCAGCCGCACGTTGTGCTGGCCGAGGTGCCGTTCTATCCGCGGCAGGCGGTCTTCGAAAATGCGGAATACGTGCTGAATTCGACCGCACACTGGCGTCCGTTGATGAATGGCTACAGCGGCTACACGCCTGCCAGCTACGTCGACTACGCCAACGTCTTCTGGTACTTCCCGCGCGATTACGCGATCGATGCGATGAAGCGCGCCGGGGTGACGCACGTCATGGTGCACTCCGACCGCTTCGGCAACGAGGCGGCCGATGTGATTCGTCAGCTCGACGCGCGGAAGGATTTCGAACTGTTGGGGACCGGAGCGCGGGGGTTGAGGCTGTACCGGCTGCATTGACTATCCCGTCGATCCAAACCCTCCCCGCGACTCGGTACGTACGCCATCGACCTCTTCCCACGTGACCCGCGTCGCGGGCAGGAAGACACCCTGCGCGATCCGATCTCCCGCCGCCACTCGAACCGGGCTCTGGGTGAAATTCAGCACGGCAATCTTCACCTCGTCCTCCGGCCCGCAATAGTCCGGATCGACGATCCCGACGCCGTTCGCGACCATCAGGCCGCGCTTCAGCGGCGTGCTGCTCCGAGCGAAGATTCCGAGAAACATGCCACGCGGCACCTCGATCACGAGTCCCGTCGGCACCAGCGCAACCTGTCCGGGTTGGATCGTGACGTCGGCTGCCGCCGCGAGGTCGAACGCCGCGGCGCCGTCACTCTCGTATCGCGGCAAAGAAACAGACGAAGACTGTCGTTTGATGCGTACAGTGGTCATGGTCGATTGCTGATGGTTGATTGTCGATTGTTGATTGTTGGCGCGCGTATTATATCGGCGTGCGCGCCACCGCACTGCTCGTCGCCGCAGTACTCATGATGCATGCCCAGACGCCCTCATTACCGCGTCCACGCGCGCGGGATCTTGGAATCGCACCGGGCGTCATGGAGCCGGGACCACTCAATGCGATCACCGACGTCGCCGGCGTGCGAGTTGGGCAAGCGACTGTCGTCGAGAGTGCCAACGTCCGGACAGGCGTCACGGCCATCCTGCCGCACGACGGCAACCTCTTTCGCGAGAAGGTCGCTGGCGCAGTGTTCGTCGGCAATGCGTTCGGCAAGCTGGCAGGATCGACGCAGGTCGACGAGCTGGGCACGATCGAATCCCCCATTGTCCTGACGAACACGCTGTCTGTCGGCGTCGCGATTGACGCGGTCGTGCGCTGGACGATCGGGCAGCCTGGCAACGACGCGGTTCGATCAGTAAATGCGCTCGTTGGTGAGACGAATGATGGAACGCTGAACGATATCCGCGGGTTGCACGTCACGCGCGAGCACGTGACCTCGGCGCTTACCAGCGCGCGAGCCGGCGCGGTTGACGAAGGCGCTGTGGGCGCCGGCACCGGGACGGTCGCATTCGGGTGGAAGGGCGGCATCGGCACATCCTCCCGCCGCGTTCGACTTCAGAACGACGCGTGGACGATTGGCGTACTCGTTCAGACCAACTATGGCGGACGCCTCGTCATCGACGGAGTGCCGGTCTGGAAAACGCTCACACCGACGCGGCGAACAGGAGCACTGCCGGCGAGTCCCGACGGCTCCTGCATGATCGTGGTCGCCACCGATGCACCGCTCGATGCGCGAGACCTCAAGCGACTTGCCGCGCGGGCGATTTTTGCGCTCGCGCGAACAGGATCGACCTACTCAAACGGCAGCGGAGACTTCGCGATTGCATTCTCAACCCATCCCTCGCTGCGAGTCACCGCCTCGACCGGTCCGCAGCCCCGCACGATTCTTCCGACCGACAGCGTCTCGAGCCTATTCGAAGCCGCCCTGGACGCCACCGAAGAGGCCGTCTACAACTCGCTCCTGAAGGCTGTCGATACGAGCGGCAACGGCGAAACGATTCGCGCCCTCCCAATCGACCGGCTCAAGAACTTGTTCGCGAAATACGGCCGCTGAGAAGTTCACGGAGACGCTCGAGACGATCCGTTTGCCATAGAATTGCGCCTGCGACGAGGACGTGATCCGGAATCCGCGATCGCGCCGCCCGCAGATTCAGAACACTGAAACGCAGAGGAATCGTACCGATGTCTCATTTCCGATTCATACCGACCGTTGTCCTTGCTCTGAGTGTGGCGGACCCCGCTCTCCTCGGTCAGTCTCAACCGCCGGCCGACAAGCCGGCTCTCGGCCCGTTCGACTCCTTGCATTTCCGGCCGCTTGGCCCCGCGTCGATGTCGGGACGGATCTCGGATCTGGCGGTCTACGAAGCGAACCCCGCCATCTTCTACGTCGGCACTGGGCACGGCGGCGTGTGGAAAACCGTCAACAACGGCACGACCTTCGAACCGCAGATGCAGGATCGCGGGCTGATGTCGATCGGCGACATTGCGATCTCTCAAAACAATCCCGACCTCGTGTGGGTCGGCACGGGCGAGTCGAACAACCGTCAGAGCACATCGTGGGGAGACGGCATCTACAAATCGACCGACGGCGGCAAAACCTACGCATTCATGGGCCTTCGCACGTCCCGCTACATCAATCGCATCGTGATCGACCCACGCAACAACGAAACCGTTTTCGTCGCGGCGACGGGAAGCCTGTGGGGGCCCGGCGGTGAACGTGGCGTTTACAAGACCGTCGATGGCGGCAAGAACTGGAAGCAGGTCCTCAAGGCAGACGAGGACACCGGCGCCAACGATCTCGTGATGGATCCGACCAACAACCAGGTTCTCTATGCTTCGACCTACCAGCGCCGACGCACCGCCTGCTGCATGAACGGCGGCGGACCTGGAAGCGGCGTCTGGAAATCAACCGATGGCGGCGAAACGTGGACCCGGATGAAAAGCGGGCTGCCGGAAGGCTCGCTCGGTCGGATTGGCCTCGACATCTCACGGAAGCGCCCGAACATTGTCTACGCGTCCATCGAGGGCCCCGCTGCGGCCGGTCGAGGACGCGGCGGCGCGCAAGGCGCGGGTGAAGAAGCGCCTGGAGCCGCGGCCGGCGGCGCGGGTCAGGCCGGTGGCGGCGGTGCTTTCGGCGGACGCGGCGGCGGTCCGCTCAATCCCAACGATCCCACTGGTCTCTATCGCTCGGACGATAACGGCGCCACGTGGAAGAAAGTCAACAATGCGAACCCCCGCCCGATGTATTTCAGCCAGGTTCGCGTCGACCCGAACGACGCCGACACCGTCTACATGGGAGGTGTCGGTCTTCACCAGACACTGGATGCAGGAAAGACGATCGCGACCGACATTGCTCAGCCAATCCACGACGACGTGCATGCCATCTGGATCGATCCCTCGAATTCCAATCATCTGATTATCGGCAACGACGGCGGCCTCGCGTATTCCTACGACCAGGGCAAGACGTGGGTCTTCGTCCCCAATCTTCCGGTCGGCCTCTTCTACCACGTCAGCTACGACATGGCGACGCCGTTCAACGTCTGCGGCGGCATGCAGGACAACTACGACTGGTGCGGTCCGAGCGCGGTTCGCGGAGCGCAGGGCATCGCCAATCATCACTGGGCGACGATTCAGGGAGGCGACGGCTTCGTCGTACTCCAGGATCCCGAATCACCGCGCGTGATTTACAGCGAGTCGCAGGACGGCAATATGGTGCGGGTCGATCGCGTCACCGGCGAGTCGATGTCGATTCGACCGCAGGCGGCGACCGGTGAGCCACCGCTCCGCTGGCACTGGGACACGCCAATCATCCTCTCGCCTCACGATCCCAAGGTCGTCTACACCGCCGCGCAGAGAGTGTTTCGCTCAGCGGATCGCGGTCTGTCCTGGACCGCAGTCAGTGGCGACCTGACGACCGACGCGAAACGTGACGACATCGTCACGATGGGCGTCAAAGGCAGTGAGATTCGCATCGCGAAAGACGACGGCATCGTGTCCTGGCCGACCATCGTCTCGCTCGCTGAGTCGCCGAAGCGCGCGGGCCTCCTCTATGTCGGAACCGACGACGGGAACCTGCAAGTGTCGCGTGACGCTGGAAAGTCGTGGGCGAACATGTACTCGAAGCTGCCGAATGCCCCGAAGGGCGCGTTCGTGTCGGAGGTCGTACCGTCCCGCTTCGACGAAGGCACGGTCTACGTCACGATTGACGATCATCGTCAAAACAATTTCGACACTTACATCTACGTCAGTAACGACTTCGGTCAGACGTGGCGTACCGCGACCGCGAACCTGGCTGGAGAGGTCATCAAGACTCTGACCGAGGATCTCAGGAACCCTGATGTGTTGTATGTCGGCGCGGAAACGGGCCTGTTCGTCTCGACGGACCGAGCAAAGAGTTGGACACGCGTGCGCAGCAACCTGCCGACCGTCCGCATCGATGAGATCGTTTTGCACCCCCGCGACAACGCGATGATTCTCGCGACCCACGGGCGGGCGTTGTGGATTCTCGATCACCTGGAACCGATCCAGGAGTACGCCGCGGCACAGGCGGCGACAACCGATGCGAAGCTCTTCACGCCGCAGCCGACGGCGATGTATCGCCGTCCGGTCCGTGATCGCAACTATGAATTCTGGGGAGACCAGACGTTCTTCGGAGAAAACCCGCCGCAGGCGGCGCTGATTTCCTGGTTCATGAAGCGACAGGCGAACGAGGTGAAGCTCAGGATCGCCGACGCGGGCGGACGCGAGATTCGAGAGATCTCCGGTCAGACGCTCGCCAACAGCGGCAAACCGGGCGTGCAGTCGGCGTGCTGGGATTTGCGCGTGCAACCGGCTCCCCTCGCGGCTGGCGGTTCGGGGTTCGGAGGACGGGGGGGCGGCGGAGGCGGCGGCGGTCGCGGAGGTCAGCCAACCGTGAGCCCATTCGGAGCTGCCTGCAACGCCGGCGGCGGCGGTTTCGGTGGTGGTTTTGGCGGTTTTGGCGGAGGCGCGAACAGTCCAGGGCCCTTCGTTCTACCGGGCACCTACAACGTCTCCCTCATCGTCGACGGCAAGACTGTCGACACCAAGCCGCTGCGAGTGCTCGATGACCCCGAAGTCGCGCTGACGAGCGTCGAGCGCAAAAAGCTGTTCGACATGGCGATGGAGATGCAGGAACTGCAGAAGCGCGGCACCGATGTCGTCAATGCGCTGAACCCGCTGAATGCCAAGGTCACGGAACTCGGGAACCAGGTCAGTGGCAACGCGGAGATTCCTGCCGACGTAAAAGCCTCATTCGATCAGCTGAGCAAGGATCTCGCGGCGATGATGCCGCGGTTCGTTCAGCAGGGCGGGCGCGGCGGCCAGGGCGGTGGCGGCGCGGCTGGCGGTGGACGCGGCGGCGCAGCCAACGACAACGTGATGGCACAAGTCGCACAGGCGAAGACGGGCTTGATGGGCGGGATGTGGCCCGGCGAGCAGACGATGAAGGCGTACAACGAGTCGAAGGCGAAGATGCCGAAGGCGATCGCCGAAGCGAACGCCCTCATCGCGCAGGCTCAGACGCTGAGCACCGCGCTGACTAAGTACAACATCACGCTGCCGGTCACGACGAAATGAACGCGGATCCCGGATCGCGCACCACGGATCAGGGAACTTGCTCAGCGGGAAGCTGGGAACTGGGAGCTGATTCGAACAGACAAACCGCCGTTGCCGGGCGTCTCCGTGCGTCCTCGGAATCCGGAGCGGTCGAACGCCGGCGTCGCCGCCAGGTCGGTCGCCAGCGATCCAACTTCCTCTTCGCTGAGATGGAAACTGGCAACTGGAAACTGGCAACTGGAAACTTCATTCGGCCGTCCCCTGAAGAAACGGCTCCATCGGCACCGTCTTCGGACCGTTCTCGTCGCAGTACGAATAGGTCACCGGGCCGTACATGGAGACACCCGCGTGCTCCCCCTTCTTGTTGAGGACGTAGAAGCTGATATTGAAGTTGGGCTCTCCGCGCTTGTTGAGCAGCCGCTTTTCAATCGTGTTGCTCTTGATCCGTCGGAGCACCGCCATCCCGGCGTCCTTCGGGCGGGCGCCGCGGCGCATTTCTTCCACGATCATGAACGAACAGAGATTGTAGAGATTAGCCTCGCCGCGGCCGGTCGATCCCGCCGCTCCGATCTCGTTGTCGACGTAGAGACCGGCGCCGAGGATCGGCGAATCGCCGACGCGGCCAGGAATCTTGAACGCGAGGCCGCTGGTCGTCGTGACACCGCAGACGTCCCCTTTCGCGTTGACGCCGTCGCAGTTGATCGTCCCGTAGAAATGATTGGCGTCGATCATGCCGTCCGCGATCATCTGGAGCTCGATCCGGCGCTGCGCTTCCTGGCGCTTGCTCGGGTCGAGGTAGTGCAGCGGATCCGTCTCGCGCTTCCAGCGGACCCACGCGGCTCGCGACTTCTCCGTGTTGAGATCGTCTTCGATTTTGAAGCCGAGCCCGCGTGCGAACTCCTGCGCCCCCTTGCCGACGATCAGGTGGTGGTCGGTCTGCTCCATCACCGCACGGGCGACGAGCGACGGAGTCCGCACACCTTCGATCGCGGCCACGCCGCCGGCTCGCTTCTTCGGTCCGTGCATGCAACAGGAATCGAGCTGGACGACGCCGTCCGCGTTCGGAAGACCGCCGTAGCCGACGCTCGTCTCTTCCGGATCGAGCTCGACAATATTGACGCCCGCGATAAGCGCGTCGAGCACGTCTTCACCCTTCACGATCTTCGCGAAGGCGATTTCCACCCCGGTCTTGTCGCCACCGTTCTTGAACTTGTTGCCGTTCGCCGACGAGACCACGATGGGGCGATAGCCACTCGGCGTCATCATGGTGGGGCCCTGTCCAAACGCGCGCGGGCCGGCTGCGGCCACGATCCCCGCGGCGGTTCCCGTCTTCACGAATTCGCGACGATTCACTTTCGGCGACATGGACGCTCCTTCGCACCAATCGACAATCAGAATTCGGGCTTACTATAGCCTTTTATTGACGAGCGAAGAATCGCCGACTACGATCATCGTCTGTGCTTCGCGAGATCGGGCCGACCCTGACACGACGAATTTCTCTCGACACGGTACGCGAGGCCGCGGAAACGGTCTACCGGGCCGCCATTCGCACTCCGCTGGTGCACCTCGATCTGCCGGGGGGCCGAACCGGCGACGCGGAAATCTTCCTGAAGCTCGAAACCCTCCAGCCGATTGGCTCGTTCAAGATCCGCGGCGCGCAAAACGCGATCGCGCGCCTCTCGAGCGCCGATGTTGGCGACGGCGTCTGGACGGTCAGCGCCGGCAACGCGGCGCAGGGGGTGGCGCTGGCGGCAAAGCTTGCGGGGATCCCGTGCAGCGTCATGGTGATGGACACGGCGCCGGAGACGAAGCTGCGCGCGATCGAACGCCTTGGCGCCTCGATCGTCAAGGCCTCGTACGATGAATGCTGGCAGACGGTCGAACTCCACGGCTCCGCTCGCATGCGCGGCAGGTTCGTGCACCCTTTTGACGACGACGATTTCATTTCGGGGAACGGGACGATCGGTCTCGAAATCCTGGAGGACGTGCCGGACGCTGACGCGATCGTCGCGCCGCTCGGCGGTGGCGGTCTCCTGACCGGCATCGGCATCGCCGTCAAGGCCATCCGACCCGAGACGCGCGTCTATGCCGCCGAGCCGGAAACGGCGGCTCCTCTTTCCGTCTCGCTTCGCGCCGGCCGGGCGTGCCGTTTCGACAACTGGCAGCCGTCCTTCGTCGACGGCGCCGGCGGGAAGTCGGTGCTGACGAGCATGTGGCCATTGCTCCGCACGTCGGTGGATGAGTCAGTGGTGGTCAGCCTCGATCAGGCCGCGCGGGCGATGCGCGCTGTCGCGGATCGCGTTCACGTCATCGCCGAAGGTGCCGCGGCCTGCGCCGTCGCTGCGGCACTCTCGGACACCCTGACCGCGCGGGGCCATCGAAAGATCGTCGCCGTCGTTTCGGGCGGCAACATCGACCTCTCGCGTTTCAGCGAGCTGACCCGCTCGCAATAACGGCGACATTCCGCGCCACTCTTCGACTGAAAAGGAACTCAGGTCTTGACCACTCTACTGATTCCCGAACGACTGCACCGGCTTCCCGAACTCGCCAGCGACCTGTGGTGGACGTGGAATCTGCAGGCCAGGGAGATCTTTCGAAAACTGGACTACCAGTTGTGGCGTCAGACGGCTCACAACCCCGTATTGATGCTGCAGCAGGTGGCCCAGGAGACGCTGAACCAGGCCGCGGCAGATGACCGTTATCTGACTGTCTACGACACGGCGGTCGAAGCGCTCGACGCCGCGCGAAGCGCACGCGACACGTGGTGGCACCACCGCTACCCCGAGGGCACCGGCCCGATCGCCTACTTCTCCGCCGAGTTTGCCCTGCACCAGTCGTTGCCGATTTACGCGGGCGGCCTCGGAGTCCTTGCCGGCGATCACTGCAAGGAAGCGAGCGATCTCGGAATCCCGCTCATCGGCGTCGGATTCATGTATCCGCAGGGCTACTTCCACCAGAGCGTGTCGCCGGAAGGCTGGCAGCAGGAGATTTACGAAAAGCTGTCGTGGGAGCGCGCGCCCATTCAGCGCGCGCTGACACCTGACGGCAAGCCCTGCATCGTGGCGGTGCCGCTCGGCAACCGCAGCGTGCTCGTGTCGGTCTGGCGAGTCCGGCTTGGTCGCGTCAAGCTGTACCTGCTGGACACCGATCTCGAGGAAAACGCGCCGTGGGATCGTGAGCTGTCCGCGCGCTTGTACGGCGGGGATCGCGAGACGCGCGTCCAGCAGGAAATCATCCTTGGAATCGGCGGGGTCCGCGCGCTCAAAGCCATGGGCTCGCAGCCGGCGGTCTGGCATCTGAACGAAGGGCACGCAGCGTTCGTCGTACTGCAGCGCATCCGGGATCTGATCGAGCATGGTCACTCGTTCGACGCCGCGCTGGAAGAGGTGCGGCGCACGACCATCTTCACGACGCACACACCGGTCGCGGCAGGACACGACGCGTTCCCGTTTCACCTCGTCGAAACCCACCTGGCGAATGCGTGGGGAACGCTGGGCCCGTACCGCGACGCGTTCCTCGCCCTCGGCCACTACGACAATGGCAGCGGCCCGCTCTTCAACATGACCGCACTCGCCCTGCGCACGGCTGGCGCGACCAACGCGGTGAGCAAGGTGCATCGCCAGGTCACGCGCGACATGTGGGGGCCGATTTGGCCGGGCGTCCCCGATGACGAGCGTCCCGTGCGCGCGATCACCAACGGCATCCACGTGCCGACGTGGGCGTCGCTGGATCTGGCCAGGCTGCTCGACGATCACCTCGAGGCCGGATGGCGGGACCGTCACGACGATCCGGCGATCTGGAATCGAATCCTGGAGATCTCGGACGAAGAGCTGTGGACAGCTCGCCAATCGCTTCGCAATTACCTCTTCGCGTTCATCCGTGAGCGCGCGCGTTCCCGGTGGAAGGAAGAACACGTCACCGCGGCGCGGGTCGTCGCCGCCGGCACGCTCCTCGATCCCAATGCATTGACGATTGGATTCGCGCGGCGTTTCACCGGCTATAAGCGTCCCGAGTTGATCTTCCGCAATCCCGATCGGCTGCTGGGCATTCTCAACGCCGCTCGACGCCCCGTGCAAATCATTTTCGCCGGCAAGTCGCATCCGGCAGACGAGATGGGCAAGCACCACCTGCAGCAGGTATACAGGCGCGCCACCGACCCGATGTTTGCCGGACGCGTGGCGTTCGTCGACGACTACGATCTCCACGTCGCGCATTTCCTCGTCCAGGGCTGCGATGTGTGGCTGAACAATCCCCGCAAGCCGCTCGAAGCCAGCGGTACCAGCGGCATGAAGGCATCGATCAACGGCGTGCCGCACGTGAGCATCGGCGACGGCTGGTGGGCAGAAGGGTTCACCGGCCAGAACGGGTGGCTGATCGAGAGTCACCCCGAATCGAGCGACTACGATGCCGTCGACGCGGCCGATGCCGAGGCGCTCTATACGATCCTGGAGCGAGAGATCGTCCCGACCTTCTATGAACGCGATGCGCAGGGGATTCCGCGGCGCTGGCTCGATGTCGTGCGCCAAGCCATGCTCAGCGTGACGCCGCGCTTCAGCGCTCGCCGGATGGTGAAGCAGTACGCCGAGGAAATGTACGGTCCGGTTGTGAGCAGACGCGAACCACAACCGCAATAACGATTGCGGATTGCGGATTGATGATTGCGGATTTTGAGATTGCGGATTGACGATTGAGATTGCGGATTGGCGATTGAGATTGCGGATTGCGCGAATGGCGGGGCCCAAGTCAGCAATCGGTCATTCGCCAATCTCAATCCACAATCTCAATCCACAATCGACAGTCTCAATCCGAAATCGACGACCTCAAAATCCGCAGTCACCAATCGGCAATCCGCAATCGGCGTAGTACAATCGGGGCCAATGTCTCGCAAAACAGTCGTCCAGGCGCGGTGCGCCCTGTGCGGCGCCAAGGAAGTCTCCGAGCCGCGCGGCGAAGAACGCTACTGCCGTGACTGCTGGGACAAGAAGATTGCCGTCGAAGAAATCGTCGCGCGTGAGTTCGCGCTGAAACGCTACATCCGCGCGCACAGCGCGGAGAAGTACCTGATCTACCACTCGACCGTAAAGCGCCCCTGTGGCCAGTTGATTGTCGTCGACGACGGGTATGACCTCTTTCTGACGATGGTGTTGTATCCGTCGTTTGCGTGGGATGAGGCCGCCTACCACCTCGAGGGGGATCCGGAAGGACGAACGTTCGCCGAGATTCTGGTGGATGTCGTCGCTGCCGAGGTCATCGAGCCCTGGGGAGGCGGCAAGTGGCACCTCGAAATCTTCCGTTCATCGAGTCCCGAAGCTGAGGACTGGAATGGAGAGATGTAGAAGCCTATAATTGCGTCCGTTCCCGTTCTCATCCCCCAGGGAGGTGGTCATGAAACGCTTTGCGTTCGCGTCCTCCGTCATAGTTCTTCTGGCGTTTAGCGCCATTTCTGTTCTTGCTCAGTCGAAACCCGCACAGGCTCCGGCCACTAAGGCTGCGGCGCCAACAACCAGTGCCACGCCAGCGGCGGCGCAACAGGCTCCGGCGGCACCGGCCAAATTCATCAAGCCGCTCAAAGGCACGGCAGACATTCAGTTCATGGAGGTGTCGGCAAAACACGTCGGCAGCGACATCGTGACCGTCCTGAAAGTCAAGAACATGTCGAACGCGCCGATCTCGCTCCTGAAGGTCGACGAGTACTGGTACAACAAGGCCACGCCGCCCGTTGTGACAACTGGCGATACCCAGGCGTATCGCAAACCGTTCATGCCCGGCGAAATCATCGAGCTCACGTTGAAGGCTCCGTACAAGTCCGATATCTCGGTGAGCCAATACATGTTCTCGCACGCCGGCGGGCAGGTCACCCCGAAGCGCGTGAAAAAATTCGATTAGCGCAGACCAAGACACACGTGGCGCGCGGCGCTACGATTGAGGATGTCTTTGAGTGCCGCTCGCGAGCCGCTCCGCATAGCGGCCCGCGAGCGGCATTGACCAGCGCGTCCCTCCGAACGCCTTGATCAGGCAAACCACCCACGCGATCAGCCAGACGAGCGCCAGAATCTCCGACAGGCGATACATCACGGTGAACACCACCGGCGACAGCAAGAGCGTGAGAAAAGAAAAAACCAGCGTTCCTGCCGCAAGGACTCCAAGCCCGCCAAGACCGATCACTGATTGCCAGGCGTGAAAGCGCACGAAGCTGTTGGTGCGTTCGACGAGCAGCATGAGTAGGCCGGAGAACGGGCCCGCGAGGTACGCGAGCGCTGCCGCGAGATTCGGCTCCAGCCCTGTCGACGACGGTGCTGCCGAGGAGATGACTGAAACCTGCGGGCGTGCGACCGCTGAATCCGCCGGCGCCGACGAGTGCTCCGCCGTCGCGTAGCCTCCGCGGAATGGATGACCGGAAGTATCGGTGAAACGAACGTCCCCGTCGAAGCGAGGCATCGCCACGATGTGAAACGGCGTGATGATGATCTGAGCGGCCGCCATGCCACGCGGCGGCGCGACTTCGTTCACGGTGACGACGAGAGAGTCCCCCTGCTGGCGCGGTTCAAGGATTTCCAGCGCGTAGCCGGGCATCGGCCGTTCGCCCGCGAACGCGGCCGCGACCATTCGCGTCGAGAAGTCCACGTGCGGAGCACGCGCGGCGGCACCGGCGTGTGCCGACCAGAGCGCCTGCCATGTCTCGGGATCGCGAATGATCGTCCGTTCCGCGTCGAGTATTCCGCTCGCGTCTCCTTTCGCGAGGGTGGTCATCGCCTCAGTCATCGAACACGGAACTCCACCTCGCGCGTTGCCGTTCCGCCGTTTGCCAGGAGCGATCGTGCCGATACCCGCAGGACATAGCGTCCCGGGGGAAGCTGACCCAGGGTGAACTCGCGTGTGTAACCATAGCCACCTTTTTTCCCCTGCAGTTCCTCACTCGATCGCTCATCGGTTGCGGAAAACATCTCGCGGCCGTCCTCTGCAAGAATGGCGCTCGAGATCGAGACGCGGTGTGGCGGCACCGGCTGGTTGTCGTAAACCTCGGCGAAAATGGCCAGCGTGTCGGCGCGCGGGAAGTCACGGATTGCTGTTGGCGCGGCGGGAAGCACGTCCTTCAGCTGCGCGTCAGGATTGGCGGTTGGAACCCGGGCGGCCAACATCGACGTGATCGCGATTCCGCTCAACTGCAGCGGTGCCTTCGAAAAATCAGGCACGTCGAGGAGCTGGGTCACGCTGCCGACGCCGCGGCCGTTCGATTCCTTCGCCGCGACGCGAATCTGGTAGCGGCCGGGCGGGAGCGCCAGGCGCCGCACAATCCTGAAGCCGTTGGCGACGACCGCGTCGTGATTCCGCTGGCTGAGCCGGAGCGGCGCGTGTGCCGGGCCACCGTCCTGCATCTTTCCAGCCGCGTCAACCGCCAACACGTGGACGTCGACATCCTCGTTGAACTTGCCGTCGCCTTCCACGAATTTCAACGCGCCTGGCGCGAACTCGATGGTCACCGCGACCGACGACTTCGCGCCGGATCCGATGAACGGCGCGGCGAATATCGACAGGCCGACACCGCCGGTCGGTATCGGGTTGGCCAGCGCTTCGATGATCTCTGGCGGCACCTTCGGATCCGGCTTGGCGCCGGCCGAGCCCGCTGGCTTGCCTTTCGCCGCGGTGTACCCGTTCCGCGCCTGCACGCGTATGCCGGGACGAGTCACACGGACCTCCACCTTGCGAAACCGGCCGTCACGCTTGTCGTTGGACGGGTAATATCCGAGCACGTAGTAGCTGCTGTTGTCCTCGATGATGCGCTCGAACGCGCGATTGAGATCGTTCTGATTGATGATCGCGAAGCCGCCGGTTTCCTCCGACATGACGCGCATGTTGTCCTGCGCGCGGCGCACCTCGTTCTGAATCATGGTCGACACGGACATGAAGGCCGGATCGTCGGGCAGGCTGCCGATCTCGATGGCCTCGTCGAGGCCGGCGCCAAGCCCGCGCGCGTCGACGCCGTAGAAGCTGACGCCCGCCCGCGTCGCTTCAGCGATGGCCTCCTTCATCGTGTCGTGCAGAATGGAGGTGTCGGGGCTGAACGGGTTCTCCGTGTCGTAGTCGATGCCCTCGCCAAACCAGATCACCGCCTTGCGCCGGCCTTTCACCCCGGACAGGTACTGCGCCAGGTTGCGTAGTGTGATCAGCGAGTTGCGCGCCTTGTAGCCGCGCTCGGCGAGGTTCGTGTCTCTGGGCTGCTGCTGCAGCTGCTGCGCGCGGTAGTAATCGTCCAGTTTCGTCATCGTCTCCGAGGGAAGTTTCGACCCGATGAATTTGTCGACCGAGGCGAGCAGCCGCGCGCGGCTGTTGGTGAATTCCTGACCCTTGTCCGTCGCGCCGCCGGTAAAGACGACGGCGGCGAGATCGTTGGCGCCGATGAAGCGATTGATGAACTGACGCGCGCCTGCTCGCAGAATCATGGAACGGCGCGCGTCGGTCTGCAGATCGTCGAGCACAAGCACGAACACGCGGCCGTTGAATTCATGCAGGTTGCTTTGCACGTCAGGTTCAATCGGCGCGCCTTTGAAGAGTGGCGGATCCTGCCGTTCCAGTGGAAGCCTGACACGTGTGAACACGCTGATCGTCTGCGGCGAACCATCCTCGACGACCTGAAACTCGTTCTGATTGAGGTCGTCGACGAACCTGCCCTGGGCATCCGTCGCGCGGGCGTCGATCTCGACGTAATTGACTTCGACCCTGAAGGTCGGCGTTTGCGGCGTCGGGGACGTTGGCGCTTGGCCGGCGAGCGACACAGCCGCACCGACCCCGAGCGCGAGAATCACCTGGAATGTCCGCGACATCCGACCTCCGTTTTCGATTATACGGGCGCAGTATTTACAAGCTTAACAACTATACGAAAGCCTTCGTCGTCTTATGGGGGTACCCGGTGGCTTGTTATACTCAACCGATGACGTTGCCGATATCTGCCGTCCAGCAGGCCTTGAAGAAAGACGGCCTCGACGGCTGGCTGCTGTACGACTTTCACGGGTCAAATCCGATTGCGCGACGGCTCACCGATCTGGCGTCGTCGCCGAAGATGTCGACGAGGCGGTGGTATTACCTCGTGCCATCGGAGGGCACGCCGCGGGGACTCGTACACGCGATTGAGCGTCACAATCTTGACGCCCTTCCCGGGGACAAGGAACCGTACGCCGGACGCGAGCAACTCGCAGCAGGGCTGAAGAATCTGCTGCGCGGGATGAAGCGCGTGGCGATGGAGTATTCCCCGGGGAATGCCATTCCCTACGTGTCGCGCGTCGATGCAGGCACCGTCGAGGCCGTGCGGCAGCTGGGAGTGGACGTGGTGTCCTCCGGGGATCTCATCCAGCGCTTCGAGGCGGTCTGGTCGGATGAGGCGCTCGCGACACACCGTGCGGCATCAGAACGGCTGTACCGGATCAAGGATAGAGCGTTTGAACTGGTTCGGGCGCGCGCCGGCAAGGGGCTCACCGAGTACGAAGTTCAGCAGTCGATGGTGAAGTGGTTTAAGGAGGAAGGACTTCTGAGCGACTCCCCGCCGTGTGTGGCAGCCCAGGAGAACGCGGGCAATCCCCATTACCAGGCGACCGCGGCGGTCCACCGGTCCATCGAGCTGAACGAGATTGTATTGCTGGACTTGTGGGGAAAGCTGCCAGTGCCCGGCGCAGTCTTTGCTGACATTACCTGGGTGGGTTTCACCGGCGCCTCAGTGCCCGAAAAGTACGCGAAGGCCTTCGCCGCGGCGCGGGACGGCCGTGACGCGGGGGTCGAGCTCGTAAAGAACGCCGCCCGGGACGGACGCGAGCTTCGCGGCTACGAGGTCGACCGAGCGACGCGTGCGGTGATCGAGCGCGCCGGCTACGGCGCGCAGTTCATCCACCGGACCGGCCACAGCCTCGGCGAAGAGGTGCATGGCAACGGCGTTCACATGGACGACTACGAGACCCACGACGAGCGCCGACTGATTCCGGGCACGGGGTTCACGATTGAACCGGGGATTTACACGGCGGAATTTGGCGTGCGCACCGAAATCAACATGTTCATCGGCGAGCACAGCGCCGAGGTCACGGGACCAATGCAGACGGAGATCGTGACACTGGTTTAGCGGCCGACGACTACAAAACGGAAACGTACCGACCGAAAACATAGAGAAACCAAGCGGAGAAACATCAATGTCCACGCGCAAGACCACAGTTTTCTATGCCGTCCTTATCGCGATCGCGTCGCTCGCTGTCGGGATGGTCATCGCGTCCCGTCTCGATTTGACGCCGGCGTCCTCGGCGCAGATGGTGGCCATGCCCGCGATGAACAGCACGCCGCTTGGCGGCCCGATCGACGCCACGACGTTCCGGAATATCGCCAAGGCGCAGATTCCAACCGTCGTGAACATCCGCACAGAATCACGCCAGCGGACGCAGGACCTGACCGAGTTCTTCGGCGGCGGCCAGGGCGGCGATGACTTCCTGCGTCGTTTCTTCGGCGGCCAGGCGCCGGATTCACCCAGGCAGCAGCGACCGCGCCAGCGTCAGCCACAGGGGCAGCTCACCGAAGGAGCCGGCACCGGCTTCGTCATCGACAAGGCCGGCTACATCCTGACGAACAATCACGTCATCGATGGCGCAGACAAGATCACCGTGGCATTCGTCGGGGCCGCCCGTAACGAGGAGTATCCGGCCAAGGTCGTCGGACGCGACGCGTTGACGGACAGCGCGCTCCTGCAGCTCACCGAAATGCCTTCAGCGCCGCTTCAGGAAGCGAAGTTCGGTGATTCATCACAGATGCAGCAGGGCGACTGGGTCATGGCGATCGGCAATCCGTTCAACCTCGGCCACACGGTCACGGTTGGCGTGATTTCGGCGCTCGATCGTCCGTTCGGCGGAACGGCCACCCGAACCCAGCCGATGATTCAAACCGACGCCGCGATTAACCCGGGGAATTCCGGCGGGCCGCTGTTGAACATCCGCGGCGAGGTCATCGGCATCAACACGGCGATCTACACCGATCAGCAGCGCCAGGCGAACATCGGCATTGGCTTCGCCGAGCCGATCAACACCATTCGTGAACTCCTGCCGCAGCTTCGCGCCGGAAAGATCTCGCGCGGCGTGATTGGTGTCTCAATCAGCCGCGATCCCATCACCAAGGATCTGGCTAAGGAGCTGGGCCTGCCGGGCAACAACGGCGCCGTCGTTTCGTCGGTCACTCCTGATTCACCGGCGTCGCGGGCGGGTGTCCAGCGCGGCGACGTGATCGTCGAATTCAACGGCCGCCCGGTCACCGACAGCGACTCGCTGGTGTCAATGGTGGTCGCCACCAAGCCCGGGACCACGGTCCCGGTGACGATCTACCGCGACAACAAGCGGCAGACGCTCAACATCACGCCTGATGAACTCGATCTCGAAGCCGAAGCCAATGGCGGACGTCCGCCGCGCCAGAATGGCGGCGAGCGCGAGGCACCGACGGCGACCGACTTCGGCATGCAGCTCGAACCGCTGACGCCTGAAATCGCGCGTCAGCTGGAACTCCCGCGCGGGCGCGGCGGCGCGATCGTCACCGACGTCGACCGCGGCAGCATCGCGGGCAACGCCGGGATTCAGCCGAACGACGTCATCGTGGAAGTGAACCGTCAGCCCGTGACGAACGTGAGCCAGATCACGCGCGCGTTGCAGAACGCGGCGCCGGGACGGCCGGTCTTCGTGGTGGTCTGGCGCGATGGGCAGGAGTACTTCATTACGATGTCGAAGCGGTAACTCGCTATCGTCTGGTAAGGCGATACAATCCGGGGCCGGTGGACGCAAGTGTTCACCGGCCCTTTTTTTATGCGCAAGTTCCCGCTCTACGGCTGGCTCGGCCTGCTCGTCATCATCGTCTCGCAGGCGGGCGTGTTCGCTCGCGTCGAGCCGTTCTACCACTGGCATACGCCGATCGCGTGGACGGGCTACATCCTTCTCGCTGACGCCCTCGTCTGGACGCGACGCGGCAATTCCTGGATCAGAAACAACCCGTCAGAGCTGTTCTTCGTCGCCTGCGCGTCCGTGCCGCTGTGGGTCCTCTTCGAGATGTACAACAAGTACTCGATCTCCAGCTGGTACTACATCGGCCTGCCCGAAGTACGGCTCATTCGCTACCTGGGCTACGCCTGGTCGTTCGCGACGATCATCCCGGCGATTTTCCAAACCGCCGACGTCGTCTCCAGCCTTCGCGACCGCCGCGCCGATCGTGCACGCGCCGAGCCGCCTGCTCCGGTCCATCTCGGTTGGGTCGGCTGGGCAATGGTAGGAGTTGGTGCGGCCATGGTTGTGGTTCCGATTCTCGTCCACACGCCGAAGCTCGCGGCATCAGTCTGGCTCGGGTTCATCTTCCTGCTCGATCCGCTCAACGCTCGAGCAGGAGCCGAGTCGATAGTCGGAGATTGGCAGCGTAGACGATCGGCGCGACTGGTCAATCTTTTGATCGCGGGACTGGTGTGCGGATTCATCTGGGAATTCTGGAATTACTGGGTGGCAACGAAGTGGATCTACAACGTTCCGATACTGCCGAACGTGAAAATCTTCGAGATGCCGATTCTGGGTTTCGGTGGCTTCCCGCCATTCGCGGTCGAATGCTTCGTGATGTATGTCACGGTTCGACGGCTGCTGTGGCGTGGTGTGTCGCGCCCGATTGCAGTCTAGGGCAAATCACCTCAAGCTCTACCGGGTCTCCTAGAAGCTAGTAGAACCTGAGGGGCGAGAAGTAGTAGTCTCCGTGCTCGTCGTTTCGAAGCCAAAGGAGCCATCCTTTATGAGCACGACGATGCTGGAGCGCGAGATCAAGCTGCGGTTCGAGTCTGCCGCCGAGGCACGGGAGGCGATGCTCGCCGCCGGCGCGACGCCTCTCTACGGCCGGCGGCTGCAGGAGGACGCGCTTCTCGACACCGACGACGAGCAGCTTCGCAGGCAACGGTGCGTGCTCCGCGTGCGAATGGAGAGCGGCAAGAGCCGGCTGACGTGGAAGGGGCCGGTGCAGCCGTCCACCATGAAGCTGCGCGAGGAACTGGAAACCGTGGTCGGCGACGGTGAAATGCTGCTGCGCGTTTTTGGGGAGCTCGGTCTCCACGTGTGGTTCCGCTACGAAAAATATCGAGAAGAGTTCTCCCACGAGGATGTCATCGTTGCCATCGACGAGACGCCGGTCGGCGTGTTCGTCGAGATTGAAGGAACTGAGACCGGCATTGCCGAAATGACGGCGGCGCTTGGCCGAACGTCTGACGACTACATCGTCGATTCCTACCGTTCCCTGTTCCTTCAGCACCGCGAGCGGTGCGGGCTCACGGGCTCCGACATGGTCTTCGACAACGGCGCATGAGCGTGGCCCGGACGCCGGAGGTTCCTCTTAGCGCACTGGTACTCACCGCTGGCCTCGGCACACGGCTCGAGCCATTGACTTATGTCCGCGCGAAAGCCGCGGTCCCCGTCAACGGCGAAACACTCGCGCGGCGCGTCATTCGATGGCTCACGTCGTTCGGCATCGGCGATTTCGTGCTGAACCTTCATCACCTTCCGGCATCGATTGCGGCTTCGGTCGGTGACGGCTCCGATCTGAACGCGCGCGTACGGTATTCCTGGGAGAATCCGGTCCTCGGATCGGCCGGCGGCCCGAGGCACGCGTTGCCTCTGCTCGTGGATCCCTCAACAGCAACCCGCGAGCCGAGAACCACGAGCCGCGAGGCGCCAGCAGCCGCAAGCCAGCAGCCATTTTTGATCGTCAACGGTGACACCCTCACCGATGTGGACGTGGCCGCGATGTTCGCATCACACCGGCGCTCGAGCGCAACGATCACGATGGCACTGATAGAGAATCCGCGTCCCGACAAGTACGGCGGCGTGATGGTGTCTGACGACGGGTGGGTCACCGGGTTCAGCCGGGCTGGATCAGCCGAGCGGGGATATCACTTCATCGGCGTTCAAATCGCCGACGCCCCTGCGTTCGCCTCACTTGAAGACGGAACACCCGCGAATACGGTCGGCGCACTGTACCCGCAGCTGATCGCGTCCGATAAGCACAGCGTGGCGGCATACATCTGTGACGCGTCCTTTCGCGACATCGGCACACCGGCTGACTACCTCGACACGTCGATTCACCTGGCCGGTACCGAAGGCGATCGGATGAAAGCGGGCCTGAGCAATCGCTTCGATCCGAGCGCATCGATCGTCCGTTCGGCAGTGTGGGATGATGTCACGGTCGGTCGCCGCGCCGAGCTGAACGAGTGCATCGTTTGCGATGGCGTGCACATACCCGCAGGCGCGCGGTATGCACGGTGCGCAATCGTTCCTGCCGCCGGCAGGTTGCCGAGACCGGGGCAGCGTATTGAGAAAGACCTCTTGATTGCTGATTTCTGATTGATGATTGCTGATTGCTGATTGCTGATTGACGAGAATCCAGCGTCGTAGCGAATCAACCTCATGACGACGATGCCCGACAAGCAACAGGCCGACGAGACACGCGAAAGAATCGATGGCTATCTGACGCGAAGCGGGCTGGCGTCCCGATCGCCGCGCGTCGTGCCGCTGACTGGCGACGCGTCGGACCGACGCTACTTTCGGGTACTGCTGCCCGACAGTGGGTCAATCGTGCTGTCGTTGCACGCGCTCCCCTTCGAGTTCGAGAAGCTGCCGTTTGTGAATGTGGCGAGGCTGCTCGCCGAGATGCCGGTCCCGATTCCGACGGTGCTCGGTCACGCGGACGATCTTGGCGTGCTCGCGCTCGCCGATCTCGGCGATGTCACGCTGCAAGCGCATCTCGGTGCCGAAAGTTCAGCCGAGCATGCCGCGCTGTACCGGCAGGCCGTCGCCCTGATCGCGACATTGCAACGACGCGGCGCCGAACTTGCGTCGTCGAAGTACATTCCGTACGGCGTCGCCTTCGACGTGGAGAAGCTCACCTGGGAACTGGACTTCTTCATCAAGCACTTCATCGAGGCGTATCGGGGCGTCGTGATTGCTCAGCCGGTGAAGGAAGAACTGCGCCGGGAGTTCGCGATCGTGATCGAGTCCCTGGCGGCGGAGCGGCGCGTCTTATGCCATCGCGACTACCACAGCCGTAACCTGATGCTGCACGGAGGGGAGCTGTACATCATCGACTTCCAGGACGCGCGGATGGGCCCGGATACCTACGATCTGGTGTCGCTGCTGCGCGACTCATATGTCGACCTTCCGGAAAAGACCGTCAACGAACTGCTCGCCTACTACCTCGCTCTTTCCGGTCGAACGGGCGAGGAACGGGAATTCCGGCAGCGCTTCGACGTGATGGCGCTGCAGCGGAACCTCAAGGCGCTGGGAACCTTCGGCTATCAAACGACCGCCAGACGAAACCCCGTCTACATCCAGTACATTCCGCGGACCCTGCGGTACGTCAGAAGCAACCTCGAGCAACTTCCACAGTTTGCGCGAATTCGAGAAGTCCTCGGCACGCTGGTCGAGGAATTCCGGTAAGCGAGAAACAAGAGAAAAAATGAACAGGAGAAACGAGAGAAACGGGAGACATGAATTTGCTCTCGTTTCTCCCGTTTCTCTTGTTCCAGTCGCCTGACGCTGAAGGCTGGTACAATAGGGGGTTGCTTCTATTACCCTTATGCGTTTCGGGATCAGCACGCACCTGTACCACGATCGGCCGCTCGGTCGCGATCATCTCGCTGAAATTGCCTCGTACGGGTTTGAAACCATCGAGCTTTTCGCAACCCGCAGTCATTTCGACTACCACGACGAGGCAGCAATCGGCAGGCTCCAGGAGTGGTTGGGCGAAACGGGGCTGGCGCTGAGCAGCGTGCACGCGCCCATCTCCGCGAGCTTGCTGAACGGGCACTGGGGTGAGAGCTTCTCGACTGCGTTGAGCGACAGCACGGGCCGTCAAAAGGCCGTTCGCGAATCGGAAGCGGCGCTGCAAATCGCGAAGCGTATTCCCTTCGACGTCCTGGTGGTCCATCTGGGAACTCCCGCGGAGCGAAGTCAACCGGGCGACAACAACCGCGCGTCCGCGTTCAAGAGCGCCGAGGAGATCTGCCGGCTGGCCGAGCCGCTGGGTGTTCGGGTGGCGCTGGAGGTCATTCCAAACGACCTGTCCAGCGCGGCTTCCCTGGTATCGATGATCGAACGCGATCTCGACTCGGCAGTGGCAGGCATATGCTTCGATTTTGGGCATGCCCATCTGATGGGCGATGTCGCCGACGAAATCGAGACCGCGGCCGAACACTTGGTCTCGACGCACGTACACGATAATCGGCGCCGCAACGACGAGCACCTTGCGCCCTACCATGGCTCGATCAACTGGGACATGGCGCTGGTGACGATGCAGAAGATTGGTTACGACGGCACGTACTTGATGGAACTCGCAAATGCGAGTACCCCCGCGGCGGTTCTCGACGAAGCCCGCCGCGCGCGGGAGCGATTCAAACGGACTTTGGCACATCCATGACTGCCTACATTCAGGACATCGATCGACACGCCGGTCAGACCGTCACGATCCGGGGCTGGCTCCACAATCGGCGGTCGAGCGGCAAGATCCACTTCTTGACCGTCCGTGACGGCACGGGATTCATCCAGTGCGTGATGACGAAACAGGCCCTCGGCGAAGAGGCGTTCAAGCAGGCCGACCACCTGGCGCAGGAGACCTCCGTCATTGTCGACGGCTCGGTGCGAGCGGACAGCCGCGCCCCCGGAGGATTCGAGGTCGACGTCACTGCTCTGCGCGTCGTTTCCGACTCCCAGAACTTTCCGATTTCACCCAAGGAGCATGGCGTCGATTTCCTAATGGATCGCCGTCATCTCTGGATCCGGTCGCAGCGCCAGCAGGCGATCCTGCGCGTCCGCCACGAGGTCATCAACGCGGTTCGCGATTTCTTCAATGAGCGCGGCTTCATCCTCGCCGACACGCCAATCTTCACGCCGGCTGCGTGCGAGGGGACGACGACGCTCTTCCCGGTCCAGTATTTCGACGACGAAACGGCATACCTGACGCAGAGTGGTCAGCTCTACAACGAGGCCAACGCGATGGCGCTCGGCCGCGTCTACTGCTTTGGGCCAACCTTCCGGGCGGAGAAATCGAAGACGCGCCGTCATCTGACGGAGTTCTGGATGGTGGAACCCGAGATGGCCTATGCGACGCTCGACGACGTCATGGATCTGGCTGAAGCGCTGGTCGTGTTCGTGGTCCAGCGAGTGCTCGAACGCCGGCAGCCCGAATTGAAGGTGCTCGAACGCGACACCTCAAAGCTCGAGCAGGTCAAGGCGCCGTTCCCCAGGTTGTCCTACGACGACGCGGCAAAGCTCCTCAAGGAGAAGGGACTGACCTTCGAGTGGGGCGGTGACTTCGGGGCGCCGGATGAAACGGCGATCTCGGAAAGTTTTGACCGCCCGGTCTGTGTGCACCGATATCCGTCGGCGGTGAAGGCGTTCTACATGAAGCCGGATCCCGATCGGTCCGAGGTCGCGCTCTGCGTCGACGTGCTCGCGCCGGAAGGCTACGGAGAGATCATCGGCGGCGGTGAACGCATCGACGACTACGAGCTGCTCGTCTCCCGAATCGAGGAGCACAAGCTTCCGAAGGAGGCGTTCGAGTGGTACCTCGATCTTCGCCGCTTCGGCAGCGTGCCGCACGGCGGTTTCGGCATGGGGATCGAGCGCGTGGTCAGCTGGATCTGTGGCATCGAGCACCTGCGAGAGGCGATCCCGTATCCACGAATGCTCTATCGAATCTATCCGTAGTCAGAATCGTCAATCAGCAATCAGCAATCAACAATCAGCAATGAAGATCGGTTTCCTTTCCCTCGGCTGTCCCAAGAACCTCGTCGACGGCGAGGTGATGCTCGGCATCGCGCGTGAGGCGGGCCATGAAGTCACTCCCGAAGCGTCCAGCGCCGACGTGCTCGTCGTCAACACGTGCGCCTTCATCGATCGCGCCAAGCAGGAATCGATCGACGCGATCCTGGAGATGGCGGAGCACAAGAAGAACGGCAGCTGCGCACGGCTCGTCGTCACCGGCTGCCTGGCGGAACGCTACCGCGACGAGCTGAAAAAAGAGATTCCGGAAATCGACGCGGTGCTCGGGACGGGTGAAGTACCGCAGATTCTTGACGCACTGGAACGTCGCGACTCGCGACTCGGGACTCGCGACTCGGCTGCGCCAGTCAGGTTCTTCAGGTCGTCTAACGCAGCACTTCTTGACGAACCGCGAGCCGCCAACCGCGAGCCGCCAACCGCGTCACTCCCCACCTACATCTACGACTCCGACACTCCGCGTCTGCTCACGACGCCGGCGCACTACGCCTACGTGAAGATCGCCGAAGGCTGCGACTACACCTGCGCCTTCTGTATCATCCCGACGCTGCGCGGCAAGTACCGGAGCCGCACCGCCGAATCGATCGTCCGTGAAGCGCGCTCACTCGCATCCCGTGGGGTTCGAGAGCTGCTGCTGATTTCTCAGGACACCACGTTTTACGGAATCGACCGCGGCGAACGCGGCGCGCTCAGTCGTCTCCTGCGCGAACTGAACTCGATTGACGGGCTCGACTGGATTCGCCTGCTCTATCTCTATCCGACCACGATTACCGACGACGTGCTGGACGCGATGGCGGAGTGCGAGAAGGTCTGCCGGTACGTCGACCTGCCGCTCCAACATGCGTCAGCGAGCGTGCTCAAGCGCATGGGACGACCGGGCAATCGCAAGACCTACGACAAGCTGCTCGATCGCATCCGGCAAAGAGTCCCGGGAGTGGCCCTTCGTACCACACTCATCGTCGGATTTCCGGGCGAAACGGTGGCGGAGTTCGCCGAGCTCGAAGAGTTCGTGGCTGACACCGGGTTCGACCACGTAGGCGTGTTCACCTACTCGCACGAAGAGGGGACGCGGGCGTTCGGCTTGAACGATGATGTGCCGGCCGCGGAGAAGCGGCGCCGCCGGAACGCGGTCATGGCGAGACAGAAGAGGATCGTCACCGCCGCTCAGAAAAGCCGAATCGGTTCCGAAGTCGATGTGCTGGTGGACGGTCCGTCAAACGAGCACGAGCTCGTCCTTCAAGGACGGCTGGAGGGCCAGGCGCCGGATATCGACCCGGTCGTCTTTCTGAGCGATTGCGATCCCGAGCAATACCGGCGAGGCCAGCTCATCCGGGCGAGGATCGTAGGCGCGAAGGGATATGATTTGGTGGCCGCGCCAGTTGGTGAATTGGTGAATCTGTGAATTGGTGAATTTGGGCGCACTTCTGACGCTGCCACGCCCGATTCACCAATTCACCAATTCACAGATTCACCATTCACCAATTCACAGATTCACCAATTCACCGATTCATCAACTGCATGTTATATTTATGGGTGGCAGGTTCGAGTAAGGTTACCCGAGTGGGCCGTTGCCCACTTTTTGTTTTTCAGGGGTCATTTTTACGCCATCTGCTCAGGGGCTAGAGCGTGTCCGCGAGGCGGCGGAGCGCGTGGCGCGGAGCTACGGACTGGAGTTGTTCGACGTCCAGTTGCGTCGCGAGTCGGGTGGGACCGTTCTGCGGGTGATCATCGATCGACCCGATTCAGGCCCGGCCGTATCCGTTACACCGCTCGACGCCGGTGCCGCGAGGCGTCAGCTGGAACAGGACTCGGTGGGTATCGCCGACTGCCAACGTGTCAGCCAGGACCTCAGCGCGATCCTCGACGTCGAAGATGACGACCTCGAGACTGGCGCGATCGGGCACGCATACACGTTGGAGGTGTCGTCGCCAGGCCTCGATCGACCGCTCCGGCACGAAGCCGATTACCGGAGATTTCAGGGGCGCCTGGCGAAAGTGGTCACGAGCGAGCCGATCAACGGACAATCGGCGTTTGCCGGTCGGCTGGCAGGTGTGGACGACGGCAACCTTCTGCTCGAAGAAGGCCGGAGAACGCACCGGGTACCCATGGCTCGCATCAAACGCGCTCGTCTCGAGGTTGAGTTCTAGGATTCGGGTAGGGCACATACAACTGAACCAGAGCAACAGAGAAGATAAATGGCCACGATAAACCCGCTGCTTCAGCAGATCGACGCGATCGCGAAAGAAAAAGGCGTCGAGCCGGACATCATCATCAGCGCCGTGCAGGACGCGCTCGAGGCGGCCGCCCGCAAGCGGTACAAGAGCGAGGCGCTCCGCGCGCGGTTCAACACCGACAGCGGTCAGCTCGAGCTCTACGCGGTCAAGAAGATCGTCGGTGAGGTCACCGATCCGTCGACGCAAATCTCGCTCGACGAGGCCCATCAGCTCTATGGCGACGAAGCCGAAGTCGACATGGAAATCGAATTCCCGCGGCCGACCGAGGATCTCGGGCGCATCGCGGCGCAGACGGCCAAGCAGGTCATCTTCCAGAAAGTGCGCGAGGCCGAGCGCGAGAACGTCTATGCCGAGTACAGCAACCGTGTTGGCGAGGTCGTCAGCGGCATGGTGAAACGCTTCGAGAACGGCGACATCATCGTCGAGCTCGGACGCGTCGAATCGCAGTTGCCGCGCAAGGAACAATCGCGCGCGGAGAACTACACCGTCGGCGACCGGGTGCGGGCCGTGATTCGCGGCGTCAACCGCAGCGCGAAAGGGCCGCAGATCGTGCTGTCGCGAACCGACCCGGCGCTCCTGATCAAGCTCTTCGAGCAGGAAGTCCCGGAAATCTACGACGGCACCGTGATGATTCGCGGCGCCGTCCGCGAGGCAGGCGATCGGGCCAAGGTCGCGGTCTATTCGCGCGAGCGCGACGTCGATCCGGTGGGTGCCTGCGTCGGCATGAAAGGCACGCGCGTCCAGTCGATCATCCGGGAGCTGCGTGGAGAAAAGATCGACATCGTCGAGTGGTCGGAAGATCCGATTGTCTTCGTCACCAACGCGATCAGTCCGGCAAAAGTTCAGCGCGTGTCGATCGTCGATGACGCCGAGAAGGTCATGGAAGTGGTCGTCGAGGACAAGCAGCTGTCGCTCGCGATCGGCAAGAAGGGACAGAACGTCAGGCTGGCCGCCAAGCTGACCGGCTGGAAGATCGATATCAAGAGCGAAGAAGAGAAGCGGCGCGAAGTGGAGGCGCAGCTGGGCTCGCTCGGCGAGCCGCCGTCAGGCGACGTCGCCGCAGATGCCGAGGGATCCGACCCGGAGTCCGGCGCCCCTGCCGCCGCCGCGGCTGAACCGACGTCAGCAACCGACGTCGATGTCGCAGCCAAGGCGGAGGAAGAGACAGGAGAGGCAGCAGCCGTCGCCGAAGATAGCAAGGCGACGTAACGCGTTTCTCGAGAATCCGTCATAACCTTCGAGACACACATAGAACTGAATGGCAACAGTCCGGATTTACAAAGTCGCTGAGCTGCTGAACACCTCGAGCCAGGAAGTGATGGCGCTCCTCAAGCGCGACCACGGCATCGAGGTAAAAAGCGCATCGAGCACGATTGAAGAGGTCGTGGCGCGAGAATTCGTGTCGCGGATGGCGCGTCAGCGCGGACTCAACGTCCCCTCGAACGCGTCGTTTGCCGATACGCCGGCCGCCGTCAAGGGGAAGAAGCCCGCTGGCAAGGCACCCGAACCGGCCAAACCTGCGGCCCCGTCGCTTCCGCCGCCGCGCCTGGTCAAGTCGGCGAAGCCGCCAGCACCCGAAGTGGTCGCCGCTCCGCCGGCCGCTCCCGAAGTCGTGCTCGTGCCTGCGCCGGCGCCGCCGCCACAGCCACCGGTTGCCGAACCGGAGCCGGTGATCGAACCGCCGGTTGTCGAAGTCGTTCCGGAGCCGCCACCGCCGCCTGTTGCGCCACCCCCGGTCCGCGAAGAGCCGGTCATTGCCGAAGCTCCGCCGCCCGTGGCGGAACCGCCGGTCGCCGTACCTGCCGCGGCAGCCGCCGCGCCGGCGATACCGCCGCGTCCGGCGGTTCCTGCGCCGACCGGCCGCGTCGTGCCGCCGACGATTCGACTGCGCGTCGAGGATCCGCGAACCGGCCAGGCTCCGCCAGCACCGCCGCGACGTCCGGTCCTCGTGCGGCCGCCGGTGCAGACGCCGTCTCCGGCGTCGCAGGCGCCAACGGGGAATCTGAGCCGTTCGCCCGCTCCGAAACCGGGCGCGCCTGGTGCTACCGCGCGGCCGGCGACGCCGCGGCCTGGCGGTGCGCTGCCGCCGCGTCCCGGAACACCGATTGGAGGACCACGACCGCTGCCGTCACAGCCCGTCCGTCCAGCCGCGCCGCCGCGTCCTGGCGCACCGGCTTACCGGCCGCCAATGCATCACCGACCGTCCGCGCCGCGTCCCGGCGCGCGAAGGGACATCGTCCCGCGTCCTGCGGCACCCTCGCCTTCACAGATGATCCCGCCGCCGGTCACGCGCACGATCACGCTCGCCGAGGGCATGACCGTCGCCGACCTCGCGACGAAGCTCGACGTGAAAGCGAAGGACGTCCTCAAGAAGCTGATGGATCGGCGTCTGATGATGACGATCAACAGCACGCTCGACGATGAAACCGCGGCAATGATTGCACGCGAGTTCGGCGCCGACGTCAAAATGCAGACCTTCGAAGAGGAGATGCTGCAGGTCGAAGCCGAGGACATCGATCCCGCCGATCTCGCCACGCGCGCGCCCGTCGTCACGGTCATGGGTCACGTCGACCACGGCAAAACGACCCTGCTCGATGCGATCCGTTCCGCGCGGGTGGCCGAGCGTGAAGCGGGCGGCATCACTCAGCACATCGGCGCGTATTCGGTCACCGTCAACGATCGCAACGTCGTCTTTCTCGATACGCCGGGCCACGAAGCGTTCACGATGATGCGCGCGCGCGGCGCTCGCGTCACCGACGTCGTCATCCTGGTCGTCGCTGCTGACGACGGGGTCATGCCGCAGACGCGTGAGGCGATCGATCACGCGAAGGCGGCGAACGTGCCGATCCTCGTCGCGATCAACAAGATCGATAAACCCAACGCGAACCCCGAGCGGGTCAAGAAGGAGCTGGCGGATCTCGGCCTGACACCGGAAGCGTGGGGCGGATCGACGGTCATGGTCGAAGTCTCGGCGAAGAAAAAGGAGAACCTCGATCTTCTGCTCGAGATGATCCTGCTCGTCACCGAGCTCAGCGAGCTCAAAGCCAATCCGAAGCGAAACGCGTCGGGCACGGTGCTCGAGGCAAAACTCGACAAGGGGCGGGGCCCGGTCGCGACGATTCTCGTGCAGGACGGGACGCTTCGCGTCGGCGACACCTTCATTGCCGGCACGATCGTCGGCAAAGTTCGCGCGCTCATCGACGACCGCGGACGGCAAATCAAGGGCGCGGGACCGGCGACACCGGTCGAAGTGCTCGGTCTCGGCGGCCTACCGGCGCCGGGCGATGCTTTCCAGGCACTGACCGATGCGGCCAAGGCGCGTCAGATCGCGCTCTTCCGTCAGACGCAGGCCAAGGAGAAGGCGCTCGGTGGGAAGGGCACGCGGCTGACGCTCGAATCGCTCCAGCAGCAGATCGCCGAAGGCGACATGAAGGAGCTGCCGATCATCATCAAGGCCGACGTGCAGGGCTCGGCCGAGGTGCTGGCAGATACGCTCACCAAGCTGACCGACCAGAAGGTCAAGATCCGGATCATCCACAGCGGCGTCGGCGCGATCAACGAATCGGACGTGCTGCTGGCGTCGGCCTCGAACGCGATCATCATCGGCTTCAACGTCAGGCCCGATCGAAACGCCGCCGACGTCGCCGAGCGCGAGAAGGTCGACATCCGTCTGCACTCGGTCATCTACAACGTCGTCGACGAGATGAAGAAGGCGATGGCCGGGCTTCTCGAACCGACGTTCAAGGAAGTGCGGATCGGAACGGCCGAAGTGCGCGACACGTTCAAGACGCCGAAGTTCGGCACGATCGCCGGCTGCATGGTGCTCGATGGCCGCATTGCCCGCTCCGGCGACACCCAGGCTCGCCTGCTCCGCGACAACGTGGTCGTCCACGAGGGCAGGATCGGCTCGCTTCGCCGGTTCAAGGACGACGTGTCGGAGGTCAAGGCCGGCTTCGAGTGCGGCATCGGCTTCGACCGCTATAACGACATCAAGGTCGGCGACATCATCGAAGCTTTCGTCGTCGAACGGGTGGCAACGCCGGTCTAGACAGTTAAAAGTTAAAAGTGAAAAGGTAAAAGTAACTTTTAACTTCTAACTTCTAACTTTTAACTTTTCATGCCTCAGGGCTCGAGACCGTCCCGTGTTGGCGACCAAATCCGATCGGAGCTCGCCTCGCTCCTGAGGAGAGAGGTTCACGATCCCGGCATCGGGTTCCTGACGATCACGAGCGTCAAGGTTTCACCCGATCTGCAACAGGCGCGCGTCTATTACACGTTGATGGGCGACAGCAACGCGCGTCGGGAATCGGCGCGCGCGCTCGACCGCGCCACCCCGTTCCTCCGTCGGCAGATCGGCCAGCGGCTGCGCTTGAAACGTGTGCCGGAGCTCAGCTTCTTCTACGACGACTCGATCGAAAAGGGCGATCGGGTCGAACAAATCCTTCAGGAGCTGCAGATGGAACGGGCCGGCCGTCCTCATGCCGACGAGCCGGCCGAGCCGGGTGATGATGATCAATGAACCGGTAGACGCCGCGAACGCGGCAATTCGGCGCATCTCGGACGAAATCCTCCGCCGCCAGCGCTTTCTTCTCACGTCGCACGCCAGACCGGATGGCGACTCGATCGGTTCGCAGCTGGCGATGGCGTTCGCGCTCGACGCGCTCGGCAAGAGCGTCCGCATCGTCAATGCGGATCCCGCCCCGGACCATTACCAGGATTTCCCCGGCATGGACCGGATCGAGATCGCCAGCGACGTTGACGCCACGGTCGACGCGGTGATCGTGATGGAGTGCAGCGATCTGAGCCGGACCGGCCTCGGCGGCCTCGACGATCACTTCCTGATCAACATCGACCATCACGCCGGCAACCGGATGTATGGCGCGGTCAACTGGCATGACGAATCCGCGGCGGCCTGCGGCGAGATGGTGTTCGACATCATTCGAGAGCTGCGCGTGCCGCTTGGTCTCGAAATCGCGACGCACATCTACCTGGCCATCCTGACCGACACGGGATCGTTTCACCACTCCAACATCACGCCCCGCACGTTCGACATCTGCCGACAGACCGTCGAGGCGGGCGTCAACCCTGCGGCGATGGCGCGCCGGGTCTTCGACAGCAACAGTTTCGGCAAGCTGAAATTGATCGGGGCCCTCCTCGACTCGATGGAACTCGCCGACGAAGGACGGCTGGCGATTCTCTACATGGACGAGGCGATGCTCCTCGCCTGCGGGTGCACGCATAACGACACCGAAGGGTTGATCAACCTGCCACTGACCGCGCGCGAGATTCAGGCCGTCGTCTTTTTCAAAGTCGGCCCGGCCGGCGAAGTGCGTGTGAGCATGCGTTCGAAGTACGACGTCGACGTCCGCAGCGTGGCGAGCGTTTTTGGCGGCGGCGGCCACAAGAACGCGTCCGGATTCACCGTGACCGAGCCGCTCGACCAGGTGCGGCCGCGGATCATCCAGCTGATCGTCGACGCCATCGAGCACGGGCTCAAGAGTAGACCCTGAAATGCTGAGTGCTGATTTCTGATTGCTGAGTGTCTCTCGGTGCACCTCGGAGTTTCGAATCAGCTCCAGTCAATCAGCATTCAGAATTCAGCAATCAGCATTTCAGTGACTCATGAATGGCCTCTTAATCATCGACAAGCCTGCAGGGCCGACATCGCATGACGTCGTCGCCCGTGCCCGTCGCGCGCTGCTGATCTCCCGCATTGGACACACGGGGACGCTCGATCCGCTGGCCACGGGTGTGCTGGTACTCGTTGTCGGCAGCGCAACGCGACTGGCATCGCTGCTGAGCGGCGCGGACAAGGAGTACGTCGCGGCGATCAGGCTGGGCCGGGTGACCGACACGTACGATGCGGCGGGACTTGACGGACCGCCTCCAGAAGCGCCTACAGGGATCGACACGGGCGCGCTCGACGCAGCACTGAATCAGTTTCGCGGCACCTTTCAGCAGATGCCTCCGGCGTTCTCGGCGAAGAAGATCGGCGGCGTTCCAGCCTACAAGCTCGCGCGACGACAAAGGCCAGTGCAACCACTCCCGGTCGAAGTCACGGTTCACCGCCTGACACTCGAAGCGTACGCGCACGGCGTTGCCCGGGTCAGGCTGACGACGTCGGCCGGTTTCTACGTCCGCTCGCTGGCGCACGATGTCGGGCAGCGGCTTGGTTGCGGCGCATACCTCGAGGCCCTCAGGCGTGTTCGCGCGGGCGGCTATGACGAGACCCTGGCGACTCCGCTCGAAGACATCGAGCGGGAGGGCGTGTCGGCCGGCTGCCGGATCGTGCCAATGGACCAGCTCCTGCCCGAAATCCCTGCCGTCGTCCTGAACGAGCGGGCGCTCAGACGCGCGGCCCACGGCAATGCAATCGCGCCAGAGGACACGCGCGTGCCGGAGGCGTCGATGCCCGCCAAATACCGGCTGCTCGATTCGACTGGCCGGCTGATCGCCATTGCGGAAACGGGCCCGGGCGGGGTTTTGCATCCCGTCACTGTGTTGGTGTAAAATATTGAGTCGCTTGGAATTGTAAATCCCGATCAGGATGAAACAACGGCGGGTTGGAGCGGGAGCGTCGGCAAGAGGTTCCCGACATCTGGGCCGTACGTGGAGGAACAGCGCGTGGCGTTTACGAAAGATCGCAAGTCAGAAGTCATCGGAACCTACAAAACACACACCGCCGATACCGGATCCCCCGAGGTACAGGTCGCGCTTCTCAGCGAGCGCATCAATTACCTCACCGAGCATTTCAAGACCCACGCGAAAGATCATCACTCGCGCCGCGGCCTTCTGAAGCTGGTCGGCCAGCGGAGACGCCTGCTCGACTACCTGAAGCGCAAGGATACGGATCGCTACGCCGAGCTAATCAAGCGGCTTGGGATTCGGAAGTAGCAGGCGGGTGGGCGAATTTCGGCCCCTTGCCACAATCGCCGGGTGCGCTGGAGTCGCCAGTTCGAGCCTGAAACGTAATCAATCGCCCCACGAGAAGCTGGCGCAGCTCAAACGACAGAAAGACAGACATGCATACACGTGAAATTCCCGTAGGCAGGCAGACCCTCTCGATCGAGACGGGACGCCTCGCCAAACAGGCGGACGGCGCCGTGATCGTTCGATCCGGCGACACTATGGTTCTCGTCACCGCCTGCACTGCTACCACTCCGCGAGAAGGCATCGATTTCCTCCCGCTGACCGTCGATTACAAGGAATACACCTACGCGTCCGGACGCATTCCTGGTGGGTTCTTCAAGCGTGAAGGCAAGCCCACAGAGAAGGAAGTGTTGACCAGCCGGCTCATCGATCGGCCGATCCGGCCGCTCTTCCCGTCTGGCTGGCGGAACGAGACGCAGGTGATCGCGCTCGTGCTCTCGGCCGACGACGAACATGATTCGGACGTGCTGGCGATTACCGGCGCCTCCGCCGCGTTGGCCGTGTCGAGCATTCCCTTCACCCGCACGATTGCCGGCGTTCGCGTCGGTCACGTCGACGGCGAGTTCGTGATCAATCCCACGTTCGAGCAGCGTAAGCGCAGCCGGCTCGACCTGATCGTCGCTGGAAGCAAAGACGGCATCGTCATGGTCGAAGCGGGCGCGAAGGAAGTCACGGAAGAGGAAATGGTGCAGGCGCTCGATCGCGCTCACGCCGCGATCAAGGAGATCGTCGCCGGCATCGACGCGCTCGCCCAGCAGGCGGGCAAGAAGAAGACGGCGGTTGCGAAGAAGGAGATCGGCCGCGAGTTCTATCGCGAAGTCGAAGTGAAGGTCCTGGTCCCGCTGGCCGATGCGATGCGCATCCAGGACAAGCTGGAGAACTACGGCACCGTCGACCAGGTGCTCGCCGACTTGATCGCGGGCATTCCCGAAGAAGAAGTGGAGCGCAAGGTCGAGGCGAAGGCGATCTTCAAGGAACTCAAGGAGAAGGTGCTCCGCGACGAGATCCTCGAGCGCGGAAAGCGGCTCGACGGACGTGCGTTCGATCAGATCCGCCAGATCACCATCGAGGTCGGCGTGCTGCCGCGCGTGCACGGATCGGCAGTGTTCACTCGCGGCGAAACGCAGGCGCTGGTCACCGCGACGCTCGGCACCGCTGACGATCAGCAGAAGGTGGAAACGGTGGACGGCGAGACGTGGAAGCGTTTCATGCTCCACTACAACTTCCCGCCGTTCTCGGTCGGCGAGGTCGCGTTCATGCGGGGCCCGGGCCGCCGCGAGATCGGTCACGGCGCGCTGGCGGAACGCGCGCTGGCGCCGATGATGCCCACCGAAGAGAAGTTTCCTTATACCGTCCGCGTCGTCTCCGACATCCTCGAATCCAACGGCTCGTCGTCCATGGCGTCCGTCTGCGGCGGTTCACTGTCGATGATGGACGCTGGCGTGCCGCTGAAGGCGCCGGTCGCAGGCGTCGCGATGGGTCTCGTGATGAACGAAGAGAACGGCAAGTACGCCGTGCTCACCGACATCGCCGGCGCGGAAGATCACTACGGCGACATGGACTTCAAGGTCGCCGGAACTGCAGAAGGAATCACCGCGCTGCAGATGGACATCAAGGTCTCCGGCGTCACGATGGAGATCATGCGCAAGGCGCTCGCGCAGGCTCGCGACGGCCGTCTGTTCATCCTCGGCAAGATGCAGGAGACGCTGTCGCAGTCGCGATCGAACGTCTCGCAGCATGCTCCGCGCATCGTTACGATCCGGATTCCGGTCGACAAGATCCGCGACGTCATCGGTCCGGGCGGCAAGATGATCCGCAGCATCATCGAGCGCACCGGCGTGAAGATCGACGTCGAAGATGATGGCCGCGTGAACGTCGCGTCGGCTGACGAGGCATCGGCGGCCAAGGCGATCGGAATCATCCAGGAACTGACGGCGACGCCCGAGCTCAACAAGACCTACATGGGGAAGGTCCAGCGCATTACCGATTTCGGGGCGTTCGTCGAGATCATGCCCGGGCTCGACGGCCTGCTCCACGTTTCCGAGATCGCGCACTACCGCGTAAAGGACGTCCGAGACGAGCTCAAGGAAGGGGATCAGGTGATGGTCAAAGTGATCAACATCGATCCGTCCGGGAAGATTCGTCTGAGCCGGAAGGCGCTGCTCACGCCTGAAGAGGGCCAGGGCAAGGCTACCGAAAAAGCTGAAGGGCGCCGATAAGAACGGATGGGGCGGCGAACCAAAGTCGCCACCCCTTCGTCTTATTTTTGACCTCAACCCTCTGCCTTACGGCTGGGTCGGGGGCCTGCGAGCCTGGGGGCCCAATGATCAGCATCTCGCGCCGCACAGTTCTGGCGTCGCTGTTTGTCGGCGCCACACTCGTGGTGGGTGCTTCGGCGTTCGCCTTCAAGCCCGCCGCGCAAGGCACCACGCGCGAGTTCACGATCACGGGCGATCAGTTCGCCTTCAAGCCGATCCGCATCGAGGTGCAGAAGGACGATCTCGTCAAGATCACCTTCACCGCCAAGGACATCGCACACAGCTTCACGATCGACCAGTACCGCATCGCCAAGCGCGCGGCCGCCGGCCAGACCGTCGTGTTCGAGTTCCGCGCCGACCAGGTCGGCACCCATCGCTTCTACTGCAACCTCACCACCGACGAGCGATGCCGACGGATGGAGGGGGAGCTTATCGTTCGCTAGATCGATTGCGGATTTCGGATTGGTGATTGCGGATTTTGTGATTGCCGATTGTCGATTTGGATTGACGACTGCCGACTTCGATTGACGACTGTCGATTGGACGCCGGGCGCGCAATCCGCAATCGCAATCGCCAATCGCCAATCGCCAATCTCAATCATCAATCCGCAGTCAGAAAATCGGCAATCTTCAGTCCGCAATCCGCAATCGACTGTGCCGTCGTCCATACGCGAAGTAGAGGACGACACCCACAGCCATCCAGATAATCAGGCGTTCCCACGTCGCGCGCGGCAGTCCCAGCATCAACACCAGGCTGACCGCGGCTGACAGCAGGGGCAGCACCGGCACCCACGGCATCCTGAAAGGCCGCGGCAGGTCAGGTCGTGTGCGCCGCAGCACGATCACACCGAACGACACGATCACGAACGCCATCAACGTGCCGATGCTGACGAGCGATCCGAGCGTACCGATCGGCGTGAAGCCCGCGGCGAGTGCGACGACAACGCCCGTCACGATCGTCGAGACGTGCGGCGTATGAAAGCGCGGATGGATGCGGCCCGCCCACCCCGGAAGCAGACCATCTTTTGACATCGACAGGAAGATTCTTGGCTGCGCCAGCATCATGACGACCATCACCGAGCTGAGCGCGGCAAGTCCGCCGACGGTCACGAGTACCTTCACGACAGCCATCGTGCTTTCCCACGGCGTTCCCACCGACCGATCGGCAGCGGCTTCGATGGTGAGCACCAGCGGTGCGGCTTGATTCAACATCGACCTGTAGGGAACGAGGCCGACCATCACGCCCGACACGAGCACGAACAGCACCGTGCAGATAGCCAGCGACCCGAGGATGCCGCGCGGCATGTCCCGCTGAGGGTTGCGTGCTTCCTGAGCCGACGTCGAAACGGCGTCGAAGCCGATGTAAGCGAAGAAGATCACACCGGCGCCGCGAAGCACGCCGCTCCACCCATATTCGCCGAACGTGCCGGTGTTCGGTGGAATGAAGGGATGCCAGAAACTGGTGTTGATGAACAGGGCCCCCGCCGCAATCACGACCAGGAGCACGGCAACCTTGGTGACGACAATCGCCGCGTTCACCGATGCCGCCTCGCTGACGCCAATGACGAGCAGCAGCGTGACCGCGATGGTCACCAGGATCGCCGGCAGGTTGATCACGGCGGTGACCGGGTCGCCTCCCGGCACTGGAACCAGAGTGCCTGGAGCGGCGCTCAATGCAGCCGGAATCGCCGCCACGCCGATCTGACCGAGCAACGTGACGAGAATGCCGGACCAGCCCACGGCGACTGTCGCGGCACCGAGTGCGTACTCGAGGATCAGGTCCCACCCGATGATCCAGGCGATGAATTCGCCGAGCGTCGCGTAGGCATAGGTGTAGGCGGACCCGGCCACCGGAACCGTTGAGGCGAACTCCGAGTAGCAAAACGCCGCAAGGACGCTGGTGACGCCGGCGATCACCATCGAGAGGACAATCGCGGGGCCTGCGTTCGCGGCGGCCGCCTGCCCGGTCAGGACGAAGATACCGGTGCCGATGATGGCGCCTACCCCGAGCGTGACGAGTTGCCAGACGCCAAGGACGCGTCTGAGGCCACCACTGCCCTCCCCCAACTGTTCGTCCTTGATCTGTTCGATCGATTTCGTCGCGAATATGCCCATGCCGAAGCGTGGCTGGATGAGGCTGATGGAGTCTTTAACGACGCCTCAAACTGCGACAGGAAACCTTTAAGTTGTTCTTAAGGCGGGATAACATCCGTCTTTTGCGATGCTTCCGGCTGAATCTGACTCCGCTCCTCGTCCCCCCGCGACCGTGGAATTCGGTCCCTTCGTCTTCGATCGCACGAATGGTCTGCTGAGGAGCGAGGGGCGTGAGGTGGCGCTCCCGCCGCGTGTGCTCGGGGTGCTCGAGCTTCTCGTCTCGCGAGCTGGAGCGATCGTGTCGCGGCAGGCCCTCATCGACACGGTGTGGAAGGACGCGTTCGTGACCGACACGTCGCTTGCCGAGGCCATCAGCGTGTTGCGTCAGACGCTCGGCGACGACCCTCAGTCGCCGAAGTACATCCAGACGGTCCATCGCCGCGGCTATCGGTTTGTTGCGCCTGTCTCGGCTCTTTCCACGATTCGCGTCGACACCGCGTCGACGACGGCGTTTCAGGCGGCTGACCTGCAACGTACGGTCCCGTCGATTAGCCGCCACCTTCTGCCGTGGGCCATCGCGGGGCTCTGCACGATGCTGGCTTCGATTGCGGTCTGGCAGTACACGCACGTTCGCGCGCCGCTCGCGCCGGTCGTTCGGATGCGCATCGAACCAGCCGCCGGAACCGTGTTCGATTCGCGCGCGTCCGCGCTCGTGGTGTCACCGGATGGTCTGCTGATCGCGTGGTCTGCGTGCGATTCGACGTGTCGCCTGTACGTGCGCGCGCTCGATCAACTGGATCCGCGCGCCCTTGCCGGTACCGACGATGCGAGCGCGCCGTTCTTTTCGCCTGACGGACGGTGGATTGGATTCTTCGGCGGCGGCAAGCTGAGGAAAGTTGCCGTCTCCGGCGGCCTGCCCGTCGTCGTCGCCGAGGCCCCTCAGCCCTTCGGCGCCGTTTGGCTTCCCGATGGGCACATCGTCTTTGCCTCATCTCGACACGGCGGATTGATGCGCGTGAGCGAATCCGGTGGCGACGCCGAACAACTGACGATTCCGTCGGCGGACGCCGGCGAAGTGCGGCACTGCTGGCCTGCGCTGGCGCCCGGCGGGCGCGCGCTCCTCTTCACCATAGCAACCGCGCCGCAGGATGAAGCCCCGGCACGAATCGCACTGATGCCAATCGGCCAACGCACCGCATGGCGGACGATTCTGGAGAATGCAGACGTTGCGCGGTCCGCGTCGCAGGACTACATCGCATTCTCACGCGCCTCCGAGATCCACGCCGTCGCCTTTGACCGCGCGCGTCAGGCGATCGCCGGAGCCGACCAGACGGTCGTCAGCAATGTCGCGCCTGCGCAGTTCGCAATCGGTTCGTCCGGTGCGTTCGTGTACGCGATCTCGGGCGCCTACGTGCGACCGTCGCTCACCTGGATCCCTGCCGGGGGCGCCGTGCCAGGCGACCTCGCCGCGCTCGAAGATCTCAACCTCGCGCCTGACGGTTCGCGCGTCGCGGGTGTCGGAGAAAGCGATCTCTGGATTGGGGACACCAGCCGCGGAACCACGACACGATTGACTCATGGCGGCACGAATGTCGGACCGGTGTGGAGCGCGGACGGTGCGATCGTGTATTACGCGACTCGCACTGGCGGTCCCTTTGAAGCGTGGATGCGCGACGGGTCCGGCGCCGCGCCCGCGAAGCTGACGTTGTCTGCGGCCGCCCGTCATCGCCATGTCTTTCCGACCTCTGTCTCGCACGACGGGAAGCTGCTGGCCTACACCGAGAGTGGTGGTTCGACGGGCGGCGACGTCAAGGTTGCGGAACTTTCGAACGGATCGACGGTCGTGTCGATCGACACTCCGTTCGATGAGACCCACGGCGTCCTGTCGCCGGATGCCAGGCTGCTCGCGTATCAGTCAGACGAATCTGGACGGCCGGAAATCTATCTGGTGAAGCTCGACGATCGTCAGCGGATTCCGGTGTCGTCGTCCGGCGGACGCGATCCGATGTGGTCGACCGATGGAGCTTCACTCGTATATCGGACACAGGCTGCGACGATGCGCGTCGCAATCGACACAACGGGACATCCGGCTGGCGCGCCCGTCGCCATCGCAGCGCCTCCAGATGCCACACTCGTCGGGATCGCGGGCGACAGGATTCTCGCGCGTGTTGGTGGTGATACACCGCCCGCCCACGCCGTGCTCACCCTCGAGTGGTCTCGTGACCTGCAACGGATCCTGGGACCGCCTGCCACACCGCTTCCCCGGTAGCCATCGCAGTTTTTATGCACCTGCCCTACACACATCGTACTCAGTGCCTGCGTACTCGTTCGTGCACCTGGCCCGATAGCTCGCGACACACGCGAATTCTCTTGCGACTTCACGCAGCCCAGTCGTTCGGCATGGTTCACGCACATGGAGACGATGCTACGATGGAGGCGCGATGACGATCGAAGAGCTTCACGGCGAAATGCAGGCGGGGTTCGAGCGGATCGAGAACCGGTTGAAGGACGTCGACAAACGCCTCGACGGCGTCGATAAACGGTTCGACCGTGTCGATAAACAGTTCGAGGATGTCGATAAACGGTTCCAGGATGTCGATAGACGGTTCCAGGATGTCGATAGACGCTTCGAGGATGTCGATAAACGCTTCAAGAGCTTGGCGGCCGGGATCCGAGCTGACTTGAAGCGCGAGTTGAAGCGCCACGAGGACACCCTCCGTACGCATTTCAACGTGATGGTCGAAAGGATGCAGGAGTCCGTCAAGATCGTCGCGGAGGCCACGGCCCACCACGTCGTCCGCCTGGACGGCCACGAGACACGCATCAAGCGCCTCGAAAGCCCACGGCGCCGGTAGACATTCGACGCCGCTCTACTTCGCCATTGTGGCCGGCACAATCCGCTTCAGCACTGATTCCAGATCGTCTGGTTTGAACCCAAACGGACCCGCCTGGCTCTTGTAAGCGATTCGACCTGCTGAATCGATTACGTAAAGGCGATCAGGCCACGCTGTATAAGCACGCTCGACCCGATTGTCGGGTTCGTCAACCAACGCTGGCATCTCAATACCGAGTTTGACGACGCAAAGGTGAGCGACCTCGTCACGCTCGTCTGCCGTCTGGCTGCTCTTGAAGAGGACGCCGTCTTTGACGTTGTCCTCCAACTGCCAGGCATCGATCGGGTGCGCCTCCTCGATGTAGACGACGTGGAACGCGACCCGATCGTGATAGGCGCGATAGAGACGATTGAGCGCGGGCACCGCCCGGCGGAACGGCGGTCACGTGTAGCTGCCAAAAACGAGAACGACCGGGCGATCGCCTTTATACGAGGAGAGCGAGACGCGCCGGGCACGGTCCTGGGTCGTGCGCAGGTTGAAATCGGGCGCCAGATCTCCCTCGGCGAGATTGCCCCGGCGAGCCCATAGCCACATACGCGGGGCTGGCAGCGCGCCCCACACAACCGGAGCCGGCATTCGCTTCATGAACGCACCGAAGCGTTCCGGCGTTTGCATCATCGCGATCGCGACGGATCCGAAGAGCACGACATATACGACGACGAGCGCCACGATGCCGCGAAGGAGCCACTTCATAGATATACAGGACTGATTCTATCCCGCCGGAGCAGGCACGTATCATCGTCGAGCTACTCGCCGACATTCAATGTCCCACGGCGATGAAAGGAAATTTTCCTTTCTCCCGTTCGTCTCTTGATCTGATCGCAGCGTGAGAGCGAACAGCGGCCGATTCGTTAGGTATCACAGTCAGCGACGGCTCGTGCGAATCCGATCCAGGGCCACAGCCATCGACTTCACGCGGTCAGGATCGCTGCCGGCGAGATTCCGCGTCTCGCCGGGATCGGTGCTCAAGTCGTACAACTGCGGCACACTATCGTTGCCCAGTTCCGTGTTGGTATTGGTATTGAGCTTCTGTTTGTTATTCGGTTCGATGTACTTCCAGCTCCCCTGACGAAGCGACAAAGCGCCCGCTTCCTCAACCAGCGCAGTGCGGCCTGTCTTCGAGGTTCCCAGCAGCGCATCCAGCACATCAGCGCTGTCGCGAAGCTCGGCGCCGGCGAGAGTCTGGCCGCTGAACCTGGCGAGCGACGCCAACAGATCAACCTGACACACCAGCGCGTCTGAGGTGCTGGCGCTGACGTGACCGGGCCAGCGCACGATGAACGGCACCCGCGTGCCACCTTCGAAGTTGCTGTACTTTCCGCCACGGTAAGGACCGGCCGGTTTGTGGTTCCCAAGCTTCGCAACTGCATCGTCCTTATACCCATCGTCGACGACGGGGCCGTTGTCGCTGGTGAAGATGACGAGCGTGTTGTCAGAGAGCTTCAGGCGATCGAGGGTCTTGAGGATCTCTCCCACTGACCAGTCCGCTTCGACGATCGCGTCGCCGCGCGGGCCCATCGTGGTTTTGCCGACAAAGCGCGGATTCGGCACCCGTGGAACGTGCGGATCGTGTGTCGCGAAATAAAGAAAGAACGGGCCATCCTTGTGCGCTTCGATGAACGACACAGCCCTGGACGTGAAGATGTCGGCCATGTCCTCGTCCTTCCAGAGCGCGGCTCGACCGCCGGTCATGTAGCCGATGCGGCTGATGCCGTTGACGATGGTCTGATCGTGGCCGTGGCTCGGATGCATCTTCAAGAGTTCTGGATGATCCTTCCCCGTGGGCCAGTCTCCGACCGGCTTGTCATAGCTGACCGTGATCGGATCGGCAACTTCCAGCCCAGACGTGCGCTGATTCTCGATGTAGACCGTCGGCACCCGATCTCCTGTCGCCGCCATGATGAACGCCGAGTCGAAGCCGACGGCGTTCGGCCCTGGCGCGACCGCAGCGTTCCAATCAGGACCGCCCTGCGGTCCCAGTCCCAGGTGCCACTTCCCCACCACCCCGGTCGCGTAGCCGGCCTTCTTGAGCATCGATGGCAGGGTCGTCCGGGCAGGGTCGATAATCAGCGCCGCGTTGCCTGGAAGCACTCCCGTTCCCGGCTTGCGCCACGCGTACTCCCCCGTGAGCAGCGCGTAGCGGGACGGCGTACACGTCGCGGCCGATGAATGCGCATCGGTGAAACGAAGCCCCGCCTTGGCGAGGCGATCGATGTTCGGCGTCTGAACCGCCGTCGCCCCATAAGAGGAGACGTCGCCGTAGCCGAGGTCGTCGGTCATGATCAAGACGATGTTCGGCTTTTCCTGGGCGCGAACGTCGGGTATCCAGATGAGAAATGCGATGAGGACGGTTGTGATGCAGCGAAGACGAAGGGGAATCATCGGGTGGCTCCTTCGCTGGAGATAATCTCGCGCACCACGGCCTGCGGCCGCTGGTTGACGGTCAGGAACATCCGTCCCAGGTACTCACCAATCAGCCCGAGCATCACGAGTTGTGTGCCGGAAAAAATCAGGAACGCGGACATCAGCCAGCCAAAGCCGTAACCAGGACCGCGATTCACGAACCATAACCAGAGCACCGCAAGAAATGCGACGAGACCGAGCGCCGCGGTCGCGAGGCCGGCAAATGTCGCCAGGCGGAGGGGCAGCAGCGAAAAGTTCAGCCACGCGCTCAACCACAATCGGACAAGCCGGCGCCACGTGTAGCCGCTCTGCCCTTGACGCCGCGGCTCGTGCGCGACCACCAGCGAATCGAACCGTTGCGTGACCTGCAGCAGGAGTCCGTCGATGTAGGGATACGGCCCGGCATAGGTCACGACCTCACGTGCCGCGAACGCGCTGACGCACCGAAAACTCGAGAGATAGAAACCCGAGGGCTTGTCGAGAGCCCAGTCGGTAAAGCGGTTCGTCAGCCAGCTGCCGAAGTTGCGAAACGCCGAGTGCTGTTTGGTCTCGTAATGTCCGAACACGACGTCGGCGCCGGTCGCCTTGGCATGCTGCCACAGCCGCACGGCTTCCCGGGGCGGGTTCTGGCCGTCATCGTCCAGATTGACGATATGGCTGCCGCGCGCGTGTCGCCACCCGGTCAGGACGGCGTTGTGCTCGCCGAAGTTGCGCGCGTGATCGATGATGGTGAGCGGAACTCGAGTCGTACCCGCCAGCGCCCGGCAGACGTGGATCGTGTTGTCCGAGCCACCGTCGTTGACGAGGATGATTTCGTGACCGCCGTCGATCTCGAGGCTGTCGATGTCGCCCACGAGTGCCGCAATCGTCGGCGCGGCGTTGTACATCGGGACGACAAAACTCAGCGCCGGGGTCACAGGAATGTCCGCGCAGCTTCGATGCGCTGCTCGATGGGCGGATGACTGTGGAAGAGCCACAGCGCCAGCCTGGACGGCTGTTCCTCCGCTAGATTCTGATTGCCAAGCCGCCGCATGGCCGAGATGAAGGCAGCAGCATGGCCGGTCAGGGTGAGCGCATATCGATCGGCGCGTCGCTCGTTCCAGCGCGACAGCGCGTGCACCAGCGGCGTAGCCAGCATGCTCACCGCCCCGCCAACCAGCAGGAGGAGTGGTAGCCCTGCAACGTCGGCGTCACCCACGAATCCGAGGCGCGACCCCCAGCCATGCTGCGCAATCGCGGCGCCATAACAGGCGAGCAACAGCAGGATCGACTCAGCGACAAACCCCACCAGAATGTCGTGGTGCACGTGATGGCCGATTTCGTGCGCCAGGATCACTTCGATTTCATCCTCCGAGTACTCGGCCAGCAGAGTATCGGAAATGATGATGCGCCGGGTTCCACCGGTGCCAACCAGTGCCGCATTCGCCCGGCGGCTCTTTTCGCCCAACGCCCACTCGTAGACGCCGAGCACCGGGACGCCGGCGCGGGCAGACAGCGACACGAGCCGGCTTCGCAGCGACTCCCGCTCGAGCGGCGTGAACCGGTAGAACATCGGAAGCAGAACGACGGGCGCGATCATCGCCAGGCCAGCCGTCGCCAGAACGAAAGCGGCGGCGGAGAACAGCCACCACCACGTCGGCGCCAGCCACAGCGATAAATAGACGACCTGGGCGGCGCCGACACTCAACAGGAGACCAAGGCCAACAGCCTTGGCATGGTCGCCGAACCAGGCTCCAAACCGCTCCAGCGACAGTCCGTAACGCCGTTCGAGCAGAAAACCCTGGTAGAGCGACAGGGGAAACGTGAGCGTCTCCTGCAGAAAGACAAGGACGGTGACGTAGATGGTGACCGCAACGGCCGAATATCGCGAATCGGTTGCATTCGCCAGGCGACGGGCACCATCAGCGATCACCGAGGAGAACCCGGTCACGAGGAGCGCACCGAGGAGCACGGCGGTGATCGCCACCGACGCGACCGCGGATCGCCGTTTCAGCCGGTGGTAGCGGACGGATTTGGTCTCGTTCAATGGAAAGTTTCCAGTGGCCAGTCTCCAGTTGCCAGTTTAACAAGCGCTGGAAACTGGGAACTGGAAACTGGAAACTATATCGTCAGTTCAATTGGACTGAGATCAGCTTCGACACCCCCGGCTCCTCCATCGTCACACCGTACAACCGGTCGGCAATTTCCATCGTCTTTCGGTTGTGGGTGATCAGGATGAACTGAGTGTTGTCCTGCATGCCCTGCAGCATCTCGACGAACCGCCCGATGTTCGCATCGTCCAGCGGCGCGTCAATTTCGTCGAGCAGGCAGAAGGGACTGGGACGGTACTTGAAGATGGCAAACATCAGCGCCATCGCGGTGAGCGCCTTTTCACCGCCGGACAGAAGCTGGACGCTCTGAAGGCGCTTTCCGGGCGGTTGCGCAATGATGTCGATGCCGCTTTCGAGTTGATCGCTTTCGTCGAGCAGCATCAGGCCTGCGCGGCCACCGCCGAAGAGCGTCGTGAATGTCTGCTCGAAGTTCTGATTGATGACGGTGAACGCTTCCTTGAATCGTTCCTTTGTCGTCTTGTCAATCCGGCGGATCGCCTCGCCGGTTGCCGCGATCGAATCGATCAGATCTTTGCGCTGCGCGGTCAGGAAGGCATGCCGCGATTCCAGATCGTCGAACTGATCGATCGCCATCATGTTGACCGCACCCATGCGCTCGATTTTGGCGCGAAGGTCAGCGACCATCTCATCAGGCGTCATCACGCGTGCGGTGGGAACAGGGGCGGCCTCTCCCTCGACACCAGCCGCAGCAGCGGCGGGTTCATCCTCGATCTCCGCCGCCTCCGGCGCGTCGTCCACTGGCTTCGGGCTGGCAAGGAGTCCCTGACGCTCCAGTTCAGCGACTTCGGCGGCCACCTCGTCGAGCGATACCTGGAGCGATTCGACGCACGCGGACGCAAGGTGCGCGAGATTGGACTCGGCTGTGGCTCGCGTGACATCGAGCTGGGCGGCTTCGGCCCGAACCGTCTCCAGAGAACGCCGTGCTTCGCGGATACGGCTTTCTGATTCCTCGAACCCAACCCGCAACGCCTGGGACGCTTCGTCGGCAACTCGCACGGCGTCGCGCAGCTCTTCAAACGCGCGCAGGAATCCGTCGAGCTTCGTCTCTGAAGCCGCAATGGATTCCAGAAGGGCGGCGCGCCTTGTTTCTGTGCGCTGCAAATCGTCGCGTCGCGTCGCGACTCGCTCTTCCAGCTCCTTCGCGGATTCTTCGAGCCTTTGCACTTCCGAGGCCAGCGCGCTCGAGCGCTCGACCAGGGCAGCATGCGTGGCCTTGGCTTCCGACGTCCGCACCGCCTGCACCTGCATCGCCTCGCGCGCTTCGAACAATCGCCGCTGCGCCGCATTCAGCTGTTCGTCCGCCGTCTGTTGTTCCGCCTGAATCCGCGCGATCGACTCGCGGGCTTCCTCCTGCCGTGCGTCCTGCGCTCGGAGCTCTTCTTCCGCGGATCGACGCTCGGTGGCGATCTGCACCTGCTTTCGGCGAATCCGCTCGATCGACTCGGCCCCTGCCGCCACCTGGAGGTCGAACCCGACACTCGATTTTTCCAGCCGATGAATCTCACCCTGAACCGACATGATGGCGGACTCGAGGGACGCAATGGCGACATCGAGCGACGCCGTTTCGGTGCGCAGCCGCTCGACCGACGCACGCTCGGTTTCGACACGATCCCGGAGTTCCTTGATCTCACGTCGAGTGATCAGGATGCCGCGCGACTCCGCCCGAGTCCCCCCTTGGACGACGTGCGGTCCGCGGAACACTTCTCCTTCCAGCGTCACGATCGCCGCGGTGGACGCTTCCGCGGCACTGAGCGCCGCCTGGTAGCCCTGCGCAATCCAGGCAGTGGCAATCGCACCACGAATCGCGGAGGCGGCCGGACCGTTGATTTGAACGACATTGAGCAGTGGGGTGAGCTCGGCTGACGGCGTCGGGACTTCGATCGCTTCGGCGGCATTCCCAGCCACGAGAAAGCCGACCCGGCCGGCGTCATGTTCGCGCGCGAACTGCAGACCCGCGGCGGCCGCATCGTGCGACGGCACGACGACGTGCTGGAGAAGATCCCCGAGGCACGCCTCGACGGCGCGTTCATATCCGCTCACGACGTCGAGATAATCGGCAACCGATCCCATTTGAGAGACGTTGCCATTCGACTCGGCCAGCACGCGCCGCGCGCCGTCACCATATTCCGCGCGCGCCGCCTCCAACTCTTCGAGCGAGAGCAATCGCGCCTGGACTCCAGCCAGCTCGCGTTCGCGGGATCGCAGCTCGGTCAAGCGCGCGTCGCGATCGCCGCGGGCGCCGGCCAGCTCGGACTCGCGCGTGGCTTTCTCGAGACGAAGCCCTTCCATCGACTCGACCGCGCGGCGCATGGCGCTCTCCGCTTCGTCGCGCTCTGTCGTCGCCCGCTGGGCTTCGATGTCGAGATCGCCGCGTTCGATGTCGAGGCGGCCAATCTGCTCCGCCATGCGCGTTCGCGCAGCCGCGGCATGTTCCATCGCGTGACGAAGCGCCGTGGCCGCGTTGACGGCGGCGAAGACCTCGCTTCTCGCCGCCTCGACGTCAGCCTCAAGCCCCTCGATGTGCCGCTGCAGATCCGCGTACGCGGACTCTTCCGCCTGAAGCGCCTGCGCGGCCGCGTCTCGTTCAGCGATGGCGCGCGCCGCCGCCTCGTGCCGCGATGCGAGCTCCAGCCGCGCCGGTTCACGCCTGGCGTCGAGCGTCCGCACCTCGGCCTCGATATCCGATACCGTTGTCGCCAGCGATTCGACCTGCTGCTTGTCGAACGCGATCTGCTGCTGCAGCCGACCGATTTCGAGCTCGCTGGCATGAGCCGCTTCGCGAGCCGCAGTGGTTCGGCTATCCGCTTCCGTCAGCTCGAGTCGCAGCCGTTCGAGCGACGATTCCAGTTCCGCCACGTGCGCCGCAGCCGCCGTTTCGCGTGCCCGCGCATCCGACAGCCGCGCGCGTGCGGCCTCGATGGCGTCGCCAAGTTGGCGGTATCGTTCGGCGAACTGCACTTTTTCCCAGCGACGGAGCTCTTCGCGCAGACGCCGGTAGCGCCGAGCCTTGGCCGCCTGGCGTTTGAGCGCGCCACGCTGCTTCTCGACCTCGTAGACGATGTCGTCGACCCGCGTGAGGTTCTGCTGCGCGGCTTCGAGCTTCAGCTCGGCGGCGCGACGGCGGGACTTGTACTTGGTGACGCCGGCGGCTTCCTCGATCAGCTGGCGCCGATCGGTGGGACGCGCGCTGAGAATCTGTCCGATTTTTCCCTGCTCGATGACGGCGTAGGCCTTCACGCCAAGGCCGGCATCCATCAGCAGATCCTGCACGTCGCGCAGCCGGACGGACTCGCCGTCGATCAGGTATTCGCTTTCTCCGGACCGGTACAGCCGGCGCATGACCTCGACGTCGCGAACGATCAGCGGTTCTTCTTCGACCGCTACCGCAACCCCTGCGGCCATTTCGCCATTCGCATCGAGGAGCGCCTGTGGACCGTTCGTGTCACGCGGCTGATTGCCGGGAACTCGCGAGGCCACGCCGCCCAGCTTGAGCCGCACTTCGGCGGCGCCGGTGGGCTTGCGCGCGTCGCTGCCGCCGAAGATCACGTCTTCCATCCGATCGCCGCGCAGGCTCTTGGCGCTCTGCTCGCCGAGCACCCACGTCAGCGCATCGACGACGTTGCTCTTGCCGCACCCGTTCGGCCCGACGATCGCGGTGACGCCGTGATCGAAGGTGAGTTCGGATCGATCTGGAAAACTCTTGAACCCGACAATCTCCAGACGTTGAAGCCGCATGCGGTTTCCGCCCCTTCCCATGGCTCGAAAAAAGAAAAGCCGCTCCTGAGGTCCGGCAGATACGCCTGGACTCGGAAGCGGCTGGGTTCGCTTCGGAAAAGTCGTTGAACTTGGAGGCTGTGACGTGACGACAACAGACCGTACGGCCACGTCCACACCCCACCCAAAGCGGGATGGCCCCTGGACACGGCGAACGGGCGTCAGTCTAACAAGCCCCCATACCTAGGGGCAATACTAAAGTGCTACGCAAAATGTAGGGCCAAATGCCCTATGACCTGATCCCCGGGCTTCGCCCCGCAGATCGCCTCGGTGACGATCAGTTGCCGCCCTTTCCGGTACGGGACGTGGACTTCGTCGACGCGAGCTCGATCAGGTGCTCGGCCTCGCCAAACTGCGCCAGGCCAAACTGGGCTTGCGGATCCTTCGCGATCAAGTTGCGTCGCGCCTCTTCCATCCCGAAGAGCGCGGAATCAAGTTCGAAGTGGATCATCGCGCGGATGAACGTGTCGTCCTTCGCGAAGCTCTCCTCGTCGATCTTGACCTTGCGTCCGGCAATCGTGGACTTGAAGTCAGCGAGCATCTTGTCGTCCACGGTGAACCCGCGCGCGATCGGCTTCTTGTTCTTGTTCGCGTCGCTCAGCCGCGTGTCCCCTTCCGCCCGGAACTGATCGGCGAAGTTCGCGAACTCCTGGCGGGCGAAGAGCAGCCGTCCGAAGCGTGTGGGGTTGAACCCTTCCATGCCGGCGCCGACGACGAACTTGTCGGGCTCGATGCCGCCACCGCTGTACACCTTGCGGCCGGCATCGGTCAGCTTGAGATCCGATGACTTGTGCTGGCGCTCCGCAGACGTCTGATCGCGAAGCGTGTAGGTGAGGTATTCGTCGAACGTTCCGTCCCACGGCCGCTGAATCAGGCGGCCCGAGGGCGTGTAGTAGCGCCCGGTCGTCACTGCGACCCCGGCCTGCTCGCTGATCGGATACACCGATTGGACCAGCGCCTTGCCAAACGTCGTCTCGCCGACAATCAGCGCGCGATCGTGATCCTGCAGCGCGCCGCTGACGATCTCGGAGGCGCTCGCGCTGTTGCGATTGACGAGCGTCACGATCGGCAGATGCGTGTAATCGCTCTGCTCGGTGGCCAAGTACCGCTGGTTCGAATTGGGCACGCGGCCTTTCGTGTAGACGATCATGTCGCCGACGGGCAGGAACCGGTTGGCAATGCGGATCGCCTGATCGAGCGCACCGCCCGGATTCTCGCGCAGATCGAACACGAGCCGTTTCATTCCGTTCGAACTCAGTTTCTGGAGCGCGTCTCCCAGTTCACGATCGGATGTCTCCGTAAACTGATCCAGCTTCACGTAGCCGGTTTCCTTGTCGATCATGAAGGCCGCGCGAACGGTGGTGATGCTCACCTCGTCGCGTACGACATCCATGTTGATCAGGCCGTCGTACCCGCGCCGCTTGATGCTGACATTGACGAGCGTGCCCTTGGGTCCTTTGAGTTTCTTGACCGCCTGATCGGTCGTCCACCCCTTCATGTCGAGATCGCCAACCTTCGAGAGGATGTCGCCGCGGCGCAGCCCCTTTTTGTAGGCGGGCGATCCTTCGAAGATCGACATGACGGTGATGTCGCCGTCGATCGATTGAATCGTGATCCCGAGGCCGTAGTACCGGCCTTCCTGACGCTCGCGCATCTGCGCGTACGATTTGGGGTCGAAGAAGCTGGAATGCGGATCGAGCGTATGCAGCATGCCGTCGATCGCGCTGTAAATCACGCGGTCCGACGGCACATCGTCGACATATTCCTTATCGATTGCGTCGAGAGCGGCGGTGAAGACCCGATATTGCTGCGTAACCTCGTCCTGGCGTGCGAGGGCACGGCTGCCAAAGAGCCCGCCCGCGAGTGCCGACAACGCTATCGCAAGAACTGCCACCGGCAAAAAACGAGGATTTCGCATATTCTCGATCGTAACAGACGAAGTGTTGGTGGGGCAACGACTTCCGGTTCCCGGCCTCCCGTTTTCCTTGACCCGCCGCACGGCAGGTTTCTATAATGCAGGATGGGCCCACGGGGCCCGGAACGACCGGTCGTTAACCCTCATAATTTCAAGGATTTCTATATGTTCGGTTCCATCGGGATGCCCGAGCTGATCATCATCTTCGTGATCGCGCTCATCATCTTCGGGCCCCGAAAGCTGCCCGAGCTGGGCCGTTCGCTGGGCAAAAGCATCAACGAATTCAAGCGAGCGTCGAACGAGCTGAAAAATACCCTGGACGAGGAGATTCGGATCGAGGAGCAGCGCAGCACCGAAAAACAGCGGGCGCCCGAACCTGCGCGTCCGCAGCCGGTCGATCATCGCGAAGACGACGAACAGAGCGTTCCGCGCCGCTCCGCTGGCGACGCGTAAACCTCCCTCATGGCGCTCGTGCCCTTCCCTGGTGCCACCAAGCCGGCTCCAGAAGACGATGAACGAGATAGCGAGCTGACCGACGCCGACGGCTTCGACGAAGACGCCGGCGCGAAGATGTCGTTTCTGGATCACCTGGACGAGCTCCGGAAACGACTGATCGCCTGCGTCTGGGGGCTCGTGATCGGCTGCGCAATCGCGTTCATCTTCGTCCAGCGCATCCAGGACTTCATCTGGCTGCCGCTCTATCACGACCTGCAGAACACGAGCGGCGTGAAGTTCATGTACACGTCCGGCTTCGAGCCCTTCATGTTGACCATGAAGATCGGCGCGCTGGCCGGACTGGTGCTGTCCGTCCCCTTCATCCTGTACCAGCTGTGGCTGTTCATCGCCCCTGGACTCTACTCGAACGAAAAGAAGATGGCCGTGCCGTTCGTGATTTTCTGCACGATCTTCTTCGCGCTCGGCGCCCTCTTTTCGCACTACGTGGCATTCCCGTGGACGTGGAAATTCTTCCTCGGCTGGCAGACCGAGTACATGGAATTTCGGCCGTCCATCGGTGAGGCATTCGGCCTCTACGTGAAAATGCTCCTCGGCTTCGGTCTCATCTTCCAGATGCCGACGATCGTCTTCTTCCTGGCGCGCTTCGGCCTCGTATCGGCTCGCTTTCTCCTGCGCAACACCAAATACGCCGTTCTTATCATCTTCATCGTGGCCGCGGTCATCAGCCCCGGCACCGACGTCGTGTCCCAGTGCCTGATGGCAGGTCCCATGCTTGCGCTGTATGGCGTGAGCATCCTGGTGGCCTGGGCCTTTGCAAAACCGCGCAATTTTGCGTAATTCCGGCCGAAGTAGGTCTTTGGTGACATTGACGCCCTAAGTCCAAGGCCGTACACTTGGCGGCCGTAGAGGTAGTTGGCGATGCAGAGTCGATTGCTCCAGACCGTACCCTTGGCAATTCTTCTGTCCACTGCGGCCGTACCAGTTTTTGCCCAGTCTTCAGCCGGACAAACCCAGCCCCCAGCCACATCGTCGACTACCGCCGATACCCGTCCGGCCACGACCACGGTCAACGGCGACACGGGATTGTGGTTCGTGCCGACCGGCGAGGTCGTGCCGGCGAAGAAGTATGCGGTGAGCGCGTATCGCGTGAATTTCGATCGCGATCAGGGCTTCACCGACGTGTCGGACTGGCCGGTGACGTTCGCGTTTGGCGCGGGCGACCGGGCCGAGGTCTTCGGCGCCTGGACGCTGGTGCGCCGGGTCGACCGCGACGTGCGGCCGCTCTACCTGCCGGATCAGCCGGTGGCGGGCGGGCTGGTGAACGAGGCGCCGTTCCTCCGGCAGGGCTGGTCGGACAATCAGCTCGGCGACTTGTGGCTCGGCGCCAAGTTCAACCTGACGTCGCAGTATCACCAGCAGGCCGCGGCGTCGGCGGTGCGCGTGATGATCAAGCTGCCCACCGCGAAGACCGATGGCGCCGGCGTCGGCACCGGGAAGCTGGACTTCGCGTTCGACGGGATCGTCAGCAAGGAAGTGAACGAGCGGGTCGAGGTCTCGGGCTATGGCGGGTTCATCTTCCGCGGGGATCCCGACAACATCGACCTGGCCAATGGGCTGCGCTGGGGCTTCGGCGTGGGGCTGCCGACGCGCAAGAGCCTGCGCTTCACGGCGGAACTGCACGGCGAAAAGTATCTGAGCGACACCATCACGATCGCCTCCCCGACGGCGTCGCCGTTCGTGGCCGAAGACGGCAGCATCCCGCCGACGACGACCGACCTGACCTCGCCGGTCAACGCCACGTTCGGGTTGACGTGGATCGGGAAGAACGGGGTGTTTGCCGGGGCGGGGATCGGCTGGAACCTGAACATGAACTCGCGAAGCAGCTTCATCAGCGGGTTCGACGATCGGACGGGCGATTCGGCGGGCTGGCAGTTCCGGCTCGGGTATCACCCGGGCGTGCGCGTGTATGTGCCGCCGCCCCCCCCGGCCCCGCCGCCCCCGGCCCCGACGCCGGTGGCGCCGACGCACAATCTGACGGTGCGGGCGCAGTGCAACCCGTGCACGGTGGAAGTCGGCCAGGTGTCGACGGTCACGGCGACGGCGGTCGATTCGATCGGCTGCGCGGTGACGTATAGCTGGAGCGCCCCGACCGGGACGTTCTCGGATCGGACCGGCCGGCAGACGCCGTGGACGGCGCCGCAGCAGCCGGGGACGGTGCCGGTGACGGTCACGGTGACGTGCCCGCAGGACGGCAAGACGGCGAGCGACACGGTCAACATCCAGGTCACGGCCCGGCCGGTGAAGGAGTTCACGTTCGAGGACGTGCACTTCGACTTCGACCGGTATTCGCTGCGGCCGGAAGCGACCCGGACGCTGGACGAGGCGATCGCGACGCTGCAGGCGAACCCGGACCTGAACATCGAAATCGAAGGGCATACGTGCAGCATCGGGACGGCGGAATACAACCTGGCGCTCGGCGAACGGCGCGCCAACGCGGTGCGCGACTACCTGACGAGCCGGGGGATTGGCGCCAACCGGCTGCGCACGGTGAGCTACGGCGAGGAGCGGCCGAAGTACGACAACAGCCGCGAAGAAACGCGTCGGCTCAACCGCCGCGCTGCCATGGTCGTGCGTCTCACTCGCTAACGCTCGTCAGACGCACGAAGGGACACGACAAGGGGAAACAAAGGACCATGCGATTCATCAATGCGTATCTCATCGGATACTTCATCCTCGTCATGGGGGCGCTCGCCGCGTTGTGGTACGGCGGTGCACTGCGGCACATCGCCCCTGCGTGGGTGGTTATCGGACTCGTGATTGCGCTTGGTCTGGGCATCATGCTGTCCGTCTCGGCGGGAAAACCGGAAATCACTCGCGAATAAACTGATCCGCGAGCGTGGCCAGCGGTCGTCTCTGGGAGGACGTCCGCTGGCTTGTTTTTTGTACGCCACCTGAACTCTGCAGAACCCCGAACGAACGTGAACCTCGAACGAACCTGAACCTCGAACGAACCCGAACCTCGAACGAACCCTGCAGAACCTTGTAGAACCCCGTAGAACCTTGTAGAACCCTGAACAAATGGCATAGCTTGTGAGTACTTCCGAGCGCCATGTTCTTCCGTCGTCACCTGATCCGTGCGCTGCTACTCTGCGTTCTCGCAGCAGCGGCGGCTTCCTGCAAGGAAGAGAATGGCGTCAAGGTAACAAGCTTCTCGTTCAAGGGCACAAAAGCGGTTACGGCGGGCCAACTGCGGTCGGTGCTTGCTACGTCCGCGAGTTCGAGGCTTCCCTGGGGCCAGAGGCGCTACTTCAGCCGCGACCAGTTCGAGGCTGATCTCAAACGAATCGTCGCGTTCTATCGGGATCGCGGATTCCCCGATGCGCGTGTCACGTCGTTCGACGTGAAGCTGAACGACACACAAACGGCCGTCGACATCACCGTCAATATTTCCGAAGGCGAAGCGATCCTTGTCGAGCGGGTGACCTTCACGGGCTTCGAGTCGCTGCCCGAGCAACATCGAACGGCGCTCGAAACGCAGCTGCCGCTCAAGACGGGACAGCCGCTCGACCGTGCGCGACTGCAGGCCAGTCGAGAAGCCGCGCTCGACGAGCTCAAGGATCACGGTTTTCCGTACGCGTCGGTGCGCATCGCCGAAAACCCCGGCAGTTCGGACCGCCAGCGCGTCATCGAGTTGACCGCGGATGCAGGCCCACTCTCGCGTTTCGGCCCCATCGAGATCCAGGGCAATACCAGCGTCAGCGACAGAATCGTCCGTCGTCAGCTCACGTTCCGTCCCGGTCAGTTGTTTCGGCAAAGCGCGCTCCAGGAGAGCCAGCGAAAGCTGTACGGACCGGAGTTGTTCGACTTCGCCAACGTCGAGCCGCTGCGCTCTGACGACAGGCCCGTCGATGTTCCGACCCGAGTCACCGTCACCGAGGGCAAGCACCGCAAAGTGAATTTCGGCGTCGGCTACGGCAGCGAAGAAAAAGCGCGCGTTCAAATCGATTGGCGGCACGTGAACTTCTTCGGCGGCGCGCGGACCGTCAGTGTCCAGGCGCGCTATTCCTCGCTCGACAAAGGCGTCCGCGTGAACTTCAGGGAGCCGTACTTTTTCGGACCGCGGCAGGACTTCACGCTGACCGGGCAGAGCTGGCACACCGACGAGCCGGCATTCACCCTCGACTCGAATGGCGGCCGAGCGACGGTGACCAGGCGAATCAGTCGCACAGGCGGGCCTGTGCTCGGATCGCGTCCGAGCAGCACGATGTCCCTGACCTACATCAACGAATACGAGACGTATCAGATCTCCGATGAGGCGCTCAACGATCCAACCTTTCGCGACGATCTGATTGCACTCGGCCTCGATCCTCGTACCGGGGAGGGACGTGGAACCCGATCAGCGATCGCGATCGATGGCGGACGAAACACGACCAACAACCTGCTCGAAGCCAAACGCGGATACGTCGCCGCCATTCACCTCGAGCAGGCTGGCACATGGCTCGGAGGAACGTGGGATTACTTCGAGCTGACGAGCGAAGGTCGCTACTTCCGATCGCTGAATGACCGCATCGTGTTCGCTGTCCAGGGGCGGGCCGGCAGCCTCGACGCGATTGGCGATCCGGAGATCAAGATCCCATTCTTCAAACGTTACTTCCTCGGCGGCGCGACGAACCTGCGTGGATGGGGGCGCTACGAAGTCTCTCCGCTCAGCGGATCGGGCCTGCCGATCGGCGGCTTTTCGTTTATGAATTTCTCAACGGAGATTCGCGCGACGCTGTGGGGGAATTTTGGCGGCGTCATCTTCCTCGACGGCGGCAACGTCTGGGACAGGCGATGGAAGTTCGATATGAACGATATGCGGTACGACGTCGGGCCTGGCCTGCGTTACATGACACCCATCGGCCCGCTTCGAGCTGACCTGGGTTTTCAGCTCAATCCGATTCCCGGACTCCTGGTCAACGGCAAACCGCAGCCGCGCGCGTTCCGGTTCCACTTCAGCATCGGACAGGCGTTCTGAAAGAGACAAGGGACAAGGCAAAAGGCACAAGGACCACAAGGGATGCGAGCCATTCGGCGGGTACTCCAGGTCGCTACGTTCGTCGGCACGCTGATGGTTGGCGTGCTGGCGCTCGCCCTCATCGTTTCGCAGACCCCCTGGTTCCGCGACTGGCTCCGACGCTACATCGTCCGCGAATCCAAGCAGTATCTGAACGGGCAGCTGACCATCGGCGGTCTCCACGGAAATCTCCTCTTCGGTGCGGATCTCGATCATGTCGCTGTCGACGTTTCGGGCGAACGCGTCGTCGCCGTGAAAGGGCTCGAGCTCGACTACAACGTCTTCACGCTGCTGTCACAGGGCCTGACGCTGGAGCAGATCAAGATCGATCAGCCGGTGCTGCAGGTAGAGCGCGACGAAAACGGCTGGAATCTCGCGCGGCTGGTGAAGCGGCAGGAGCAGGAAGCCGACCGTCAGGGTCCGATGCGGCCGGTGTCATTGCCCTCGATCGAGATTTCGGATGCGAGCGTGGCAATCAAAGACGGCAATGCGACGAGCGTGTCACTGCCGCGCCGGATCGACGACGTCGATGTAAGGGCGCAGTTCGAATACGCGCCCGTGCACTACAGCCTGACGCTCGATCACGTGAGCTTTCGCGGTACTTCCCCCAACGTCGCGGTGCACCAACTGACAGGGAAGGTCGCCGTCCGCGACGACAACCTGTATATGGAGGGCGTGAAGCTCAAAACGGGCGAGACGTCGGTGACGATGAATGGTGTCGTCGAGCAGTATCTCGCTACGCCGGTCGTCAAGCTGACGACGACCGGGAGCCTCTCGCTTCCCGAAATAGGCAGGCTCGTTCCTGCCGCGGCCGGTTACGACCTTCATCCATCCTTCGACATCAAGGCGGAGGGTCCCGCGGAGCGGCTCGGCCTGAAGCTGGACGTGCGTTCAGAGGCCGGGACGATTCGCGGGCAGCTGACCACCGATGTGCAGGCGCCGAATTTCGCAGCCAAGGGTGATCTCGACGTCGATCAACTGAATCTCGCGCCGATCCTCAAGGACCCGTCGCAACGCACCAATCTGACCGGCCACGCTAAATTGAATGTGACGATGAAGTCGTCGCCGGCGACGGCTCCCGCCGCGGATCGGATGGCCGGCACGTTTGCATTCAACGGTCCCCACGTTGTCGCGGCCGGCTACGAGGCGCGCAACGTCGATGTGTTCGGCGCCATCGCTGGCCCGCGGATTTCTCTCGAGGGGCGCGCCGCCGCATACGGCGGCACCGCGACGGCACGCGGCTTCATCGTGACGCCGGCGCCTGGGCGGGCGCTTGCATTCGACCTTCGCGGGTCCGCGCATCACGTCAACCTGCGTGACCTTCCGGCAACGATGAGCGCGCCGCGGCTGGCGACGAACCTTTCTGTTGCCGAGTACCACATCAGCGGCGCAGGCGCGTCCGTTCACGGCACTGCCGCCTTGAACGAATCCAGCATTGAAGGCGCGACGATTGCTTCGGGCACGAGCGCCGAGTTCGCACTGACGCCGGCAGCCATTTCCTATTCTGCGCGCGGCAGCGTGGCGAACCTCGATCTCGAGCGACTTGGCCGGGGCTTGAACGTCGAGGCACTGGCGAACCCGACGTACACGAGCTGCATCAACGGCTCGTTCGATGTGTCCGGCAGTGCGCCGAGGGTGACTCCGGGACGCCCGTCATCTTCCGCGCTGTCGACGATGAAGCTGGATGCAACCGGCAGCCTGCACGACTCGGACGTCATGGGCGGCCGAGTGCCCGATCTGGCGTTTGAAGCGCACCTCGACCACGGTGGGCTCGCCGGACACGCAAAGGGCAGCTTCGAGGGATTCAATCCTGGCCAGCTTGCCAACCGCAACGAGCTCGACGGCGCGGTGAACGGAACGCTCGATGCCGGCTTCTCGGTTCGCGACGTCAGCGCTCCGATCACACCCGCGACCGTTTCCGCCGACGGCCGCGCCACGCTCGCCTCATCGGTCATCGGCGGGCTGAAAGTCGATCGCGCGGACGTCGAAGGCAAGTACAGCGACCAGGCTGGCGATCTCACGAAGTTCGAGATCGCGGGACCCGATTTGCAGGCGAATGCGTCCGGGCATATCTCGCTCGATCGCAACAGCAGCTCAAACGTGAGATACCACGTCGCTGCCGTCAATCTGCCAGAGCTGGCGAAGCTCGCCGGGCAGACCGACGTCGGCGGATCGGCGACGCTGGATGGCACCGTGACCGGCAACTCCGCCTCGCTCTCGACGAGCGGCACGCTTCAGGGTGCGAATCTCTCCTACAGCACGACCAACGTACTTGATCTGCAGAGCGAGTACACCGTCACGATTCCCGAGCTTGAATTCGCCAATGCCAAAGTGCAGGCGACGACCAATGCGACGTTCGTCAAATCTGGCGCGATGGAACTGAATTCGGTGAACGCCACCACGACGTACCAGCAGAAGACGCTCGATTTCACCACGAACGTGAAGGAGAAGACGCGCGAGCTCGAGGCCGCGGGAAAGGTGATCTTCCACCCCGACCACCAGGAGATACATCTTCCGACGCTGGCAGTACGGACGCAGGGGATCGAGTGGCGCATGGCGCCTGACAGTCAGGCATCCGTGAAGTATGCGCAGGAGCGAATCGACTTCGAGAACGTGCGGCTGGTCAGCGCCGATCAGTCTCTCAGTGTCAGCGGGTCGCTCGCGCTCGGCGGCGGCACGCCGGCCGGCGCCATCCAGGTCAAGGCCGGCAATGTCGATCTGCAGCAGCTCGAAACGCTGACGCTGCAGAACCGCGGTCTTTCGGGCCGGTTGAATGCCGAGGCGACGATCTCGGGGAGCACCTCGGCTCCCGACGTCAAAGGCAGCCTGGAGATCACCAACGGCGGTTTCCAGAGCTACCGCTACGAGTCGCTCTCGGCGAATGCCGATTTCACAGGCACACGACTGGGTCTCGATGCGACGCTTCGTCAGTCGGCGACCGAGTTGATCACCGCGAAAGGCAGCGTCCCGACCAGCCTGTTCAAGGCCAGCCCGAGCGGTGAGCACGTCGAACCGACGCCAGGTGACGCGATCGATTTGCAGGTGAAGACTACGGCCATCAACCTCGCGATCGTCCAGGGCTTCACCAATCAGGTCACCAACGTCGCAGGTACGCTGGAAGCGGATGTCCACGTGACCGGCTCCGGCGAGGATCCGCACGCACAGGGATTCGTCGATATCAAGGACGGCGCCTTCGGCATTGCCCGCGCCGGTGAGACGTTCACGGGCCTGGCCACTCGTATCGAGCTGACGCCTGAAGCGGTCCAGGTCCGCGAGTTTCAGCTGCTCGATCGCCACGGCGAACAACTGCGCGTTGCCGGGCAGCTGGCGGTGCACGCCCGCCAGATTGGCGACGTCAACATCTCGATCGATTCCAACAACTTCGAAGTGTTGAAGAACGAGCTCGGAGACGTGCAGGTGCAGACCGCGCTCAAGCTCACCGGTCAGCTCCGCCGGCCGCAGCTCGTCGGCGAGGTGCGTCTGGATGCGGCGCGGCTGGAACTCGACAAGCTCCTGGAGCTGTTCTACACGCCGTATTCCGAGGAGGCGATCGGCGAGGTGCCTTCGGCGGAGCGGACGGTCGAAGGCACCGGAAGCGCCGAGGACGCGACCAAGGCAGCGCTGGCAAAGGCCGGCGCATCCGCAGCGCCGCCGGGGGCCGAGGAGAAGGCCGCGCAGGATCAGAATGCGGCGCCAGTGCCGTCAGGGCCGCTCGCCGAGCTGTCGATGGACGTGCATCTCGTTGCCAGAGACAACCTGGTCGTACGGGCGCAGGACTTGCGGCCCGGAGGGCCAACCGGCACGGCGCTCGGCGACCTCAACATCACGCTTGGCGGCGACTTGCACGTCCGAAAGAATCCGAACGCGCCGTTCACGTTGATTGGCGTGGTGAATACCGTGCGCGGCACCTACGATTTTCAGGGCCGCCGGTTCGATCTGGTGCGTGACGGCACGATTCGATTCACCGGGACCGCGGATATCAATCCGTTGCTCGACATCAGTGCGACCCGGCAGATTCCAAATACCGGGGTCGAGGCCAAGATTCGCATCACCGGCACGCCGAAAAAACCGCAGCTCACGCTGTCGAGCACGCCGCCGCTCGAAGAAAGCGACATTCTCGCGCTCATCGTGTTCAACCGGCCGGTCAATGAGCTGGGCACCGGAGAACGCTCGTCGCTTGCGGCGACCGCCGGCGGCATCGCGACGGGGTTCATCGCCGCGCCGCTTGGCAAGTCGATCGGCAAGGCGCTGGACCTGGATCTGTTCGAGATCGCTCCGACCACGACTGAATCGGGAGAGTTGGCCGCCGCGATTACGCTCGGCCAGCAACTGAACGAGCGAACGTTCATCAAGGTGTACCAGGAGTTCGGCCAGCGCAGCGTCACGGAGTTCAGGCTTGAATTTCGGCTCGCGCGCTTCCTGCGCCTCGAAACGTCAGTGGCGCCGGAGACCTCGGGATCGGCCAATCGCATCAATCAACGCAGAGTTGAGAGGGAAGGAATAGATCTGATCTTCTTTTTCAGTTACTGAGTGACATCATCAATATCAATGTTTCCCAAGTGACGCGACTTCTACCCTGGCGTCGTTGAAGCACGCGCCGCCGCCGAGGTCGGTCAGACTGTCAGGTACGAGCGCGTTCGACGTTGACCCGTTATACGTGCTCTTCCGCCACAGCCCCTTCGGCAGCGAGACCGTCCCGGGCCGAATATCCGGATTCAACGCGATCGGGCATTGCACCTCGCCGAGGTCGTTGAAGACGCGAACCGGGTCGTCGGTTGCCAAGCCGCGCACCCGCGCATCGTCCGGGTGCATATGCAGCGCCGCGGGACGTTGACGAAGCTCGGCCAGGGTCGATGACACGCTCTTCTCGCTGGCGGGTGAGATCAGGGCAAGCGGGTATTGACTGGTGCCGGGATCAGGCTGGTAGCCGTAGAGTCCGGCTGGCGCTTCGGCGTGCAGCGCCGCGGGGAACAAATCGATCTTCTTGTCCGGTGTGAGCGGGAATACATCGACGAACTGGATCGGGGCACCGCCGAAGGGCGGCGTGGCTGATCCCGTTTCCAGCAACTCCGCCGAGACAGCAGCGGGCAACCGTTGGGCGATCCTCAGCAGCGTGTCGGTCTCCTCTTCGGCGTCGCCGATACCGAGGCGCGAGGCGAGATCCGAAAACACTTCGGCATTCGCGCGCGCTTCGCCGACCGGCTCGATCACTGGCCGAACGAGCTGCAGCGTGATCGGGCCATAGCTCTTCGCGATGTCGTAGTTCTCGAGAAACGTCGTTGCCGGCAACAGCACGTCCGCGTAGCGTGCTGTGTCGGTGATGACCTGCTCGTACACGACGGTAAAGAGGTCGTCGCGCTTGAGGCCAGCGAGAACCCGATTCTGGTCGGGCATCGTCGCGAGCGGATTGCAGTTGTAGACGAACAACATCTGGACCGGCGGATCCTTGAATTCGGTCAGCGCCCGCCCGAGATGATTCATGTTCACGAGCCGGGTCTTCGGCTCGGGCGTGTCGTTCAGCCACGCGTCGGACTTGATGCCGAAGGCCGAGGAATTGCTCATCGAAAAACCGCCGCCGCGCACGCCGAACTTGCCGCCGATTGCCGGGAGCGCGAGCACCGCGGCTGCGGCGCTGCCGCCATTGCGATTCCGCTCGAGACCCCAACCACATCGAATCAGCGCAGGCGACGATGAGCGGTAGAGCTCGGCGAAGCGTTCGAGGGCGTCGGACTCCACGCCTGATTCGCGAGCCGCGCGCTCGAACGTCCAGTCCTTCGCACACGCGCGCAGTTCGTCGACCCCACGCGCATGCGCGGCGAGGAACTGCGGGTCGCCGGCGCCACGCTCGAAAAGATAGCGATGAAGGGAGAGAGCGATGGGCAGATCGGTGCCAGGCTGTGGCGCGAGGTGGAGATCGGCCTGTCGCGCCAGAGACGTCGCCCGCGGATCGATCACGACAAGCTTTGCGCCGAGCTTTCGGGCTTCACGCACGTACGGAATCAGGTGGATGCCTGAGGCGGAGGGATTGACGCCCCACAGCACGATGAGCCGGGCATGAATGTAGTCGTCATAGGTGACGCCGGGCATCTTTCCATAGAGCGCCAGATTGGCAGCGCCAGTCGGTGCGGCGCAAACCGTGCGCGCGAGCCGCGACGTTCCGAACGCGCGGAAGAGCACGGCGTCGTTCGTGTCCTGGGTCAACAGGCCATTCGAGCCCCCATAGCAGAAAGGCAGGATGGCTTCTGCGCCAGTCGTGTCCCGGATCTTTTCCATGCGCTCGACGATGTGGTCGAGCGCTTCGTCCCACGTCACGCGGCTGAAGGTGCCCTGTCCCTTCTGACCCTTGCGAATCGCCGGGTAGAGCAGTCGATCCTCCCCGTAGACGCGCTCGGCGAAGCGACGCACCTTTGCGCAGATGTAGTTGCGTGTGACCGGATTGGTATCCCCGCCATCGATCTTGATGACGCGGCCTTTTTCGACGGTGACGTCGAGCGTGCAGGAGTCTGGACAGTCGAGCGGACAGGCGGTGCGAACCGTGGAATGTCCCCAGGACTCAGGGGTCGTGCGCATGGAGAATTATCGCACGGAGGATGAAGGCAGCACCGAAAGACACGGTGCCAAAAGAAAGAGAATCGCCACGAGGGCAGGCCCTCGCGGCGATCCCCCGGGATCATTCTCTATTCGACGTCGGTGCCGGTTCCCCCGGCGCCCATGTCTATGCCGGTTGCGCCCGCGCCGTGTTTGAACGCGGTATCTTCGCGCGCCTTATCTTCATCCTCGCCGCGCGAACGCTCGTGACGCTGCGCGACTGACTCCTCGTCGAATTCCGTGCTCGGATCGAGCGAGCTCTTCGGAACAGCCGCGCCACCGAGGCCGAGTATGTCTCCCTGGCGCTGCGGTTCATCGTCAGTATGGTCGCGCTTTGACTTGTCGTGAGCCATGAGTGCCTCCTCCCCTCATTGGAGCAAGCACGATGCCACTGACGACGAAATACGGATCCTGGATCCCGACGTGCGGTGCGCGCAGGAACTCCCATTCCACCTCGGTGTCCAAGTTGTCACGCAGCTACGGCACGGTTGCGGTGAGAAGGGAGCTCATCATGCGCTGGTCCTTCTGGCCCGTTTCAATCACCGTCCACATTGCCATCGCGATTGCCGTACTGATGGTTCCCCTCCTGGCAGAGGTCCAGCCGCCGGTTCCTGCGCCACTGCACTCGCTGATCGTGGCAACCAAGACTGTGCCGATTCCGCCCGAAGTTGTCGCAACTGCGCCGGCGCTGCGATCGAGGCCGCTGCCAAGTGTGGTGGCGCCATTCGCGATTGCTCCCGAGCGCGACGAACCCCCTGTCGCACCCGGACCGGTCCCCCCGGATTTGCCCGTCGGTCCAGGATCGATTGATCTGTCGCTGGTTGGCTCCGCGATCGGCACAAGCCCGAACGTTCCGCTACCGCCGCCACCGACACCGGCGCCGCCCCAGACGATCCTCCGCGTCGGCCCGGGTATCCGCGAACCGAAGCGCGTCGCTGGCGCGCCTCCGGAGTACCCGAAGATTGCGAAGGACGCACGCGTGCAGGGCATCGTGATTCTGGAAACTGTGATCAACGAGCGCGGCGAGGTGGGCCGGATCAAAGTCCTGCGGTCGATCCCCTTGCTCGATAACGCCGCGATCACTGCCGTCCAGCAGTGGCGCTATACTCCGACGCTGTTGAACGGCGTTCCGGTATCGGTGCTGATGACCATCACGATCAACTTCACGCTTCAGGACTGATGCGCCAGCTTGCTCTCGCGGTGCTGTTCGCGTTCGCGGCGCCGCAATCGCCCGATGGCGTCGATCCAACGCTGCGCGTAGCGGTCGAGCGCTTCTACGCGATGCAGGAAGCGGAGGATATCCCCGGGTACATGGCGCTCTGGTCGCAGTCGGTGCAGGATCCACAGCGCCCGACGCAGCTCAGATTCATCTTCGATTCCGGCGACGACAAGTTTTCCGATCTCACGATCGCGTCCGTCCGCGCGCGAGGGAACGAGACGGTCGTGCGCCTTTCCGTGACTCGCGATCGCACCACCGCCACTCGTCGGCCCGACGGCACGCCGCTGGTATTTCACAGCACCATTCTTGCGGCCCTGACCTACGTCCGCGAAGGGGGCGAGTGGAAGCTGGTGCGCGAAGGCACGGTGATAGATGCACTTGCCGACGCCGTCATTGCCGCACCGGATGCGACAGAGCGTGAGAAGCTCCTGGCCGAGGATGCCTCGCTCGTCAACCCACTGCTGGTCGCCGCTATCGCCCGGCAGGCGGACGCTGCCGCGCAGAGGCGCGACTATCCGCGCGCGCAGGCACTCTACGAGCGTGCGCTCGAACTCGCCGTCCGGATCGACCACAAGAAGCTGCAGGCGGAAGCGCTCCAGAATCTTGGCAACGCGCTGTACTACCAGCGTAATTTTGCCGCCGCGAGGCCAATCTACGAACAGAGCGTCGCCGTCCAGCGCGAGCTCGGCAACGATGAAGGTGTGGCCAGTGCGCTCGTCGGGCTTGGAACCGCTCAGTACTCACAGTTCGAATACAGCGACGCGCTGCTCACGTTTCACGATGCGCTGGCCATTCAGGAGCGGCTCGACGATCGCTTGAGCATCGCGACGACGTTGATCAGTACCGGGAACATCCAGCTTGTCGAGGGCGAGTACGCCGGTGCCATCACCGACTATCGTCGCAGCCGCTTGCTGTATCGCGCATTCGCCGATACGAGAGGCGAGGCGCGCGCGCTCGACGGTCTCGGGCGCTCGTACGTCGCGCAGGGTGATCTCGCCGGCGCGCTCGAGGCCTTCACCGCCGTATTGGATGAGGGAAGGAGCCGCAACGATCCCACCCTGCAAGGCACCGCCCTCCTCAGTCTTGGCGATGTGCATTTCCGTCTTGGGAACCTCGACACCGCCCGCGAATTCTTCGATCAGAGCCGAATCCAGTTCGAGAAGCCCGGCGATCTGCCAAACGTCGGGCACGCGTGGCAGGCCTTGGCCATGACCGACCTCGTCTCGGGACGTTTTGCCGCCGCCGAGGACGAATACAGTCGGAGTTCAGCGATCTGTGCCAAGGCCGAAGATGCAGACTGCTCGGCAAGAGGGATCGTCGGACTCGCGTTCGCGCAGTCCGCGCAGGAGCATTACGCCCTCGCGATTGGGTCGTATCGCAAGGCGATCTCGGCGTTCACCGTGCTGAAGAAGCGCGAAGATGCTGCGCGTGCGGAAATCGGCCTGTCGCAGGCGCTGGCAGGCAATCGACAGTATGCCGATGCGATCAGCATCGCCAGCCACGCTCGCTCCGAAGGCGCCGCCATCGGCGAGCCCGATATCGTCTGGAGAAGTCTTGTTGCGCAAGGTCGGGCGCAGCGGCGGCTGGCAAAGGCAGACGACGCCCTGGGCTCGGCGACGGAGGCAGTCAAGGAGATCGAGCGAATGCTCCAGGACGCGCTCGACGGGCGCGGCGACCTGCCGACGGCCGACAGTGCGTCCGCCTACGCGCTCCTTGCGGTGCTGCAGGCTGAAGCGAACGATCCACCCGCCGCCTTCGCTACGGTCGAACGCCGTCGCGCGCACTCGTTGCGGGTGGCTCTCGCCAGAAATGAGCGCGACATCTCTCGCGGCATGACGGCAGCCGAGCAAGACAACGAACGGCAACTGGCCGGTGAGGTGGTATCGGTTCGCGCACAGCTCGACCACGAAAAGGCGCTCCCCAAACCGGACGCCGCGCGGCTCGATCGTCTTCAGCAGCGTCTGCGAACGGCGGTGGAGAAGCGCACGTCGCAGCGCAGCGAGCTTTTCACCCGCCTGCCCGATTTGCGCACGTGGCGTGGACTCGAGTCTGCGGTCAGCGCAGACGAAGCGGCTCGCGTGTTGATGGCCGGTGAAGCGCTGGCCGAATTCGTGATCGACGATGAGGATCTCCTCGTCGTCTTCTTGACGCAGGGGAGCGAACGTGCGAACTGTCGCGTGTTCCTCGCGCCGGTTACGCGGCACGCCCTCGCCGAGCGCATCGCGCACGCGGTCGAGCCCGCCGGTCTGCGTGACGTGGCAACGTGGCAAGAGGCATCGGCTGACCTGCTGACGTCGATGCCGGAGGGAGCGATCACCGCGATCGCGTCTGCACCCAGGGCGATACTGGTCCCAGACGACGTGCTGTGGCGTGTGCCGTTCGAAGCGCTGCCGTTAGGCGAAGGTTTCCTCGCGGATCGAACGACGATTCTGTACGCCGGCTCCGCCACGTCGCTCGTCCGCGTGCCCCCTCTTCCGTCGGCTGTGACCGGAACGCCAATCGTTGTGGGCCCTCCACAATTGACGTTGACCGTCAGGGATCGCGTACGGAGGAACTTCCCTGGGTGGCCATTGCGCTCGTCAGACTCTGCTGACGCAGAGGTTCACCTCCTTCGCGGGGTGTTCGAGGATCCGCCCCCGACGGTTCTTTCCGGCGAGGAGG
>Ga0070683_100000053_pt1 | contig 89543 bp, 89 predicted proteins | sample KBSC713LmetaG_FD_64662 | JGI IMG/M metagenome (GOLD analysis project Ga0070683, IMG submission 64662) | Corn rhizosphere microbial communities from Kellogg Biological Station, Michigan, USA - KBS C7.1-3L metaG | ecosystem: Host-associated > Plants > Roots > Rhizosphere ... | reverse complement strand
CGTGCCGAGCAGCGGGAAGTTCTCGATGATGATGTCCTCGGGGTTGAGCAGCTCCTCGCGCTCCCAGACGCCCAGGGACTCGTTGAACGAGCCGAGCGGGAACGCCTCGCCGACGGTCCAGTACTCGCGCCCCATGTTGACGAGGAAGTCCTCGTACTTCAGCTCGTTCAGGAACAGGTCCTCGTAGAACTCGGTGATCTTCCGGTCCTTCGAGTACATGTGGATGCCGATGAGCGGGAAGCGCGTGAAGATGTCGATGAGGATCGGGACGAGCCAGTGGGTCGCGTAGTAGAGCCGGAGCCACTTGTGCAGCTTGTGGCGGTGGCCCTCGTCCGCCATGTTCCACGGCAGGCCCGAGAGGTCCCAGTACTCCAGCGGGTCGTAGAAGCGCGGGATGGCGATCGCCACGTCCTGCGACGAGGCGGTGCGCTGCATGGAGCCGATGCGGCGGGACTGGCCCATGGCGCTCATCAGCGCCGCGTTGTTCTTGCGGATGGAGGCGACCTCGGGGCTGTCCTCACCCCCCTGTCGGCTCGACCACCTGTCCAGCGCGTCGATCCCGGCGACGTCCTTCTGGAGCGAGCCCGGGGTCGTCGCCTGCTTCGCCATCGACCTGGCCGTCTCCATCGCCCTGCTCGGGTTCCGGGGCAGGACGACGCCCTGCTTCCGCAGGTTCTGGATCGTCTTGTTCAGGTCGTCGGCCATCGTCTTCTATTCGTAGTCGGACTAGCTCCAGCAGGTACTCGGCGTCGAACATGTCCCGGTCCGCCATCCAGTGGTGGTTCGGGCACAGGGAGATGACGTTGCCGAGCCTGTACTTGCCCCCGTGCTCGCCGCGGACGATCCGGTGACGCTGGATCTTGTGCGGCCACCAGCACCCGGGGATCTCACAGTGCCGAGGCGAGAGGGCGTCCCGCTTTCGGCGCGACTCAGCCCCCAAGCCTGCACTCCCTAGTCCTCAGTCGCGATGATGTGGTAGCGGCTCGTGACGGGGTCCGCCTGGCGCTCCGTCCCGCTCCAGGAGTCGGCGGTGCCGGTCTCCTCGGAGCCGATCGGGGAGTCGGCGTCCACGCTCTTGAGGAGCGGGCCACTGTCGGCGAAGGGGTCGGCGTTGATGTCCTTGTTGACCAGCACGACCGGGCCGTCCTCGCCCTCGGGCTGCTCGGCCTTCCAGTGGTCGATGCCCTCGGCGTCCTGACCCACGTTGCGGTGCCGGACGGAGCCGACGTCGATCGGCTCGGTGGTCCAGCCGTCCACGTCTCCGCTCTTGGACTTGTCGATCTTCGGGACCGGGCCTTCGGTGCCCTGCACGTCGACGCGCTCGGTCTGGTAGTGGTCGACGTCTTCCAGGGTGGCCCCGGCCGCGACGACGGACCAGCGCGCGGTCTTCTTCGAGTGCTCGCAGTCGGCGCCGCACCCTCCGCAGTCGCACCCGTCCTCGCAGGAGCAGGCGGTCTTGACGGCGGACTCCTTCTTGTCGTCCTCGTCGTCGTCGTCCTTGCCCTTCTCCGCGAACGGGTTGCCGTCCTTCTTCTCGTCGCTCTTGCCGTCGTCCTTGTCCTCGTCCTTCTTCGCGCCGGGCAGCTTGCCCTTGTTGGCGCAGAAGCCGCACTTGCAGTCGGCGTCGTGGGCCGCGAGCACGTGGGCCTCCAGGGCCTCGTTGGCGGCGGTGATGGCCAGCTCGGCGTCGCCGCCGTACTCGGCCGCGACGGCCTGGCCGATCGCGCGTACCTCGTCCTCGACGAGGAAGCGCCGCGACTCGAACTCCTTGTCGTCGCCCGCGTTGGCGAGGAACGACCCGAACCGCGCCTTGGCGCGCTCCTGGGCCGCGATCTCGGCCCGGCGCTGGGCGTCGGCGGCGGACTGGTCGTTGCTTGCGAGTACCTCGAAAACGCTCATTGTTCCTCCTAGACGAACAGCTGCTCTGCCGGTCCCTCGGCGTCGATTTCGGGCTCGGTCGTGGTGTGCTCCACGTCCGCGAACTCCTCGGTGCGCACCTTGCGGTGGTCCTCCGCGGCGGCGACGAACTCGGGGATGTTCAGGTTGTTTGCCTGCGCGTGCCGGGCGGCTGCGTAGGCAGTCGCCTCGGGGTCGCGCGAAACCGCCTCGTCCAGCTCTGCCACGAAGATGGCGGGCTGCTCGGCGGCGAAAGTTCCCTGGAGCGAGGCGCGCTTCACGCCGGGCAGCTCCAGGCCGTGGGTGCGGTATGTCTGGAGCCCGCTCAGGTAGGCGACGTCAGACTGCGAAGCGACCGCGCCCAAGAAGTCCTCCAGGGCTGCGATTTCCGCCTGCGCGTCCGAGTCGATCGACGCGACCTTGACCTGGTCGCTGAAGCCGAGCCTGCTGACCGCGCTCTGGCACGCCTTGCGGACGAGCCGTAGGTTGGCGATGCGGGCCTCGATGTGCGGCCGGGTCGGCTGCACGGGCTCCATGCTGTCGATGAACTCCTGGATCTGCGAGACGGGGTGAGGCGCGCTCTCGGCGTCTACCTCCTCGACCGCGGTCGGCGCGACGGTGACTGTGCCCCCGTCGTCCAGCGCGACCATGACGAGGCCCTGACCCCAGGTGTCCTCGTAGCGGTCGATCACGGTTCCTGTCATGCTCGTGTTGGCGATGCGTACCTTCTGGGCGAAGCGCCCTCCGGCGCCGCCGCTGCCCGTGTCCCCGGCCTCGAACAGCGGGTAGTCGGGGTTGGTGATGTCGGTGTCGGGGTCGAGCGGCCCCTCGTCCTTGATGAGGGTGCCCTCGCCGACCATGCCGAGGAACTCCTCCATGCTCAGGTGCTTGGCCTCCTGCGGGTCCATGCCGCTCTCCGTCACGGAGACGCCGTCCGGCGTGACCGCCTGGACGTAGAGGGTCGTGCCCTCGGGCTGGAAGGTGTAGGTGTCGCCGACCTCCGGGGCGCCGGACGTCTCGACGCCCTGCTGCTCCCAGTAGCCCGCGGCGGACTTGGTCTCGCCCTTCTCGCTGCGCGTCTTGTTGACGGTGCGCGCGGCGTACTCCTTGCAGCGGTCCTCGTCCCACTCGGGGTGCGACTCCTTGCAGCTCTCCAGCACGTGCTCGTACTGGCGGTTGCGCTTGTCCGAGACGCCCTTCATGTGCTCCTTGCCGGGTGCCTCCTTGACCATCGAGCCGAGGACGGGCGGCTGCTGGCTGACGCTCTCCATCTGGCCGGACGGCGCGTCGGCCGACGGCGGGGCGTTGAACGGATCCTGGCCGATCTCGTCGCTGATCGGCTTCTCCTCGCCGAGCGGCTGCTCCTGGGCGCGCTGGAGGATCTCCTGCGGGTTCGGGCAGCCGTCGTGCGCGAGCTGCGCGAGGATGGCCTCCTCGGGCTCGCCGCGGTTGAGCATGTCCACGGCCGCGTTGACCCAGGTCTCCAGGGCCACGTCCTGCTCGAAGCTGTTCTGCGACGTGTCGGACTGCGGCGGGTCGTCGGGGTTGGCGCCGTCGAGCACGGGGTTGTAGTCGGCCGCGCCGACGCCGCCGGGCTGCTGCATCTCGCCGAGCGCGACGACGTGCCACTTGCTCAGTCGGGCGGTCATCTCACCGTTTACCGGCTCGCGGGCAGAGCTTTTCTCGGTCTTGCTGGTGGTGGGCGCGGCGCCCTCCTGCGGGAGGTACTTCCTGGTGAGCGCCTCGATCTTCGCCGGGTCGATCTGGTTCGGCCCCTCCTGCGGGATGCCGAGGCCGAACGTCGGGGCGCTCCTGGCGAAGTTGGCCCAGAGGTTCACGTGCTCGGGCGGGATCGGCTCCCGGTTGCCGGGCCACGGGTCGCGCTCCAGGTTGATGACGCCCTGCGCCAGGTGCACGACGTCGCGGTCGAGCTGGGGGTTGCCCGTGTCGGCCGAGACGTGGATCGGCTCGTCGCGGCCGAGGCCGTACAGCTGGTCGGCGGTCTCCCGGTTGACCGGCTGGCCGTTGATCATGACCGGGACCTTCATCAGCCCGCTCATGGGGCCGCCGTGGAGCCCGACCGGGCTGTTTACCTGGAACCGCTCGGAGTGCATCGAACTTTACGGCGCGCGGGGGCTAGCTTTCCTGCCCCGTCAGCACGTACAGGTAGTCCGTCGGCTCCATCTCCTCCTCGGGCGCCTCGGCGCCGTCGAAGATCGCGTCGTGGTAGCCCTTCTTCTTGGCGACGACCTCGGCCTTCCGGTCCTCGACCGTGCCGGGGACCGTGAGCGTCACGACGCGCACGGAGTCCTGCTCCGAGTCGATGCGGTGCTGCCGATTGCCGCGCTGGAGCCACGCCGACCACGACCAGTCCATCGGGTAGTCGTAGTGGATGGTCAGGCTGGCCTCCGGGAGGTCGATCGAGTCCTGGCCCGCGTCCGTCGAGAGGAAGACCTTGCAGTCGGGGTCGGTGCGAAAGTGGTCGATCGCCCACTGGCCGCTCTTGGGCGTCATGCCGCCGCGGTAGAGGACGTGCCGGACGCCCCAGGTGGTGAGCCACTGGCTGATGATCTCCTGCATCACGACCTCGGAGCAGAACACGACCGCCTTGCCGTCGTGCTCCTCCAGGTACTCCCGGAGGACGACGAGCTTCCCGTTGGTCGCCTCGCCCTTCTTGTTGCCATCCGTGAAGGCGAAGTCGTTGTCCACGAGCGCGCGCAGCTTGAGCGCCACGTCCGAGCCTCGCTTGTGCTTCTTCTCGAACTCGCGTATCTCGGCCGCCTTCCGCGGCTCCTCCAGGAACCGCTCCAGCTCCAGCTCGTAGGCGTCGCGCTCCATCGCGGAGTGCAGGACGGCCTTCGGGTTGGAGACGAGCTGCTGGAGGCAGTTGATCGCGGCGAGGACCTCGTCGTAGGACAGCAGGGAGGCGGCGCCGATGTTGCTGTACTCGCGCTGGAGCCTCTCGTAAAGGCGCGACGTCGCGTCGTCCATGGCGCAGAAGGCCGTCTCCTCCATGACCTCTGGGAACTGGGCCGCGATCTCCGGGTCGCTCTTGCTCGCCTGGTGGACGATCGGCGCGACCTCCTCGGCGAGGAGGTCGAGGTTCTTCCAGTAGACGACCTCGTTCCAGCGGTTGCGCGGCCCGGCGTACTTGTTGTTGAAGTCCTGGACCGAGCCCAGCAGGCCGGGGTAGATGAGCCGGACGGTGTTGAACAGGTTGTCCGGCGACTTCGTGATCGGCGTCGCGCTCAGGGCCACGGCGAACATGTGGCTCGGCCGCTCGTAGCCGCCGCGCGGGTAGTGGATGCCGCGGTCGGTCTTGCTCGTGTACAGGACCTCGCAGGCGTTCCGGTACAGCTTGGTGGCCCGGTTGCCGAACCGCTTCTGGGCCTCGTCCAGGATCAGCAGGACGGAGCGGCCCTCGATCAGCTCCTTGAAGTTCTCCGTGTCGGTGCTGAGCTTCTCGGGGTTGAAGATGAGGACCGGCTGCTCGCGCTCGTACACGGCGTCGTCGACCTCCAGGAAGACCCTCTGGCGCTGCTTCGCCGTGCCGGTGAGCATGTGGGCCTCGATGCCGGTGTGCTGCCGCAGCTTGCGCCGGGCGCCCTCCAGGTGGTTCGGCCGGACGACGTAGAGCGTCAGCTGGAAGCCCTCCTGGCGCTTGAGGAGGATGGCGGCCTCGGCCGCCAGGGTCTTGCCGGTGCCGGTGTCCCAGCGCATGTACGCCGCGCGGTCCATGGCGGCGATGTGCTGGACGCCCTCCCACTGGAAGGGCAGGAAGCCGTTGGTCAGCCTGAGCGGGTTCCCGGCGCGGTCGAGGCGCCCTTCGAGGCCGCTCTCGACGCGGACGTCAGGCGCCGCCACTGCGGTCATGCGCCACGATCCCCTGGAGCTGGCCGCCCTGGAACTCGGCGGCGTACTCGTGCCAGCGTCCGCCGTCCGTGTGGTCATCCGTCCCGTAGAAGACGAACGTCCCGGAGTAGGGCACGCCCTCGGGCTCGTACTCCTCGCGCGCGCCACCGTAGCCTTGGACGGTCAGGCGGCCCTCGGCCGTGATCGTAAACGTGAGCAGGAGGCACTCGAAGCTCTTGGTCTGGAAGCCGCCGTCGCTGAAGTCGCTGTAGAGGCCGCGGTGCGGCTCCCAGCCGTCAGGCAGGGGCGCGTCGCACTGGACCCAGTCGAACATCCCCATCAGAGCAGCCCGAGCCTCTGGGCGATGAGGTTGAACGGCGGCACCTTCTCCCAGAGCGCGTGCTCGAACGGGAAGCTCAGGGTGAAGCCGAGCCACAGCTGCCAGCTGAGGACGGCCGACCGGCACGTGTGGTAGCAGCGGACCGCGAGGCCGCGCTCGTCGCGGTGGGTGTGGAAGTCGCCCGGGAGCGGGCTCGCCTCGTAGGCCGCGTCGCCCGCCATCGCGGCGTCGAACCCGTAGCTCGGGAGCGGCGCGCTGAGGACGAGGGTGGGGTCGTGGACCGGCGTGACTTGGCTCACGGACGAAGTGTAGCTGCCCGGGAGGGGGCACAGATAGCTCAGGGTGTTTGGCGCGGGGCGTGATGCCGCCGTCAGGAATCGAACCTGCCTAGTACGAGACGCCTGGTTTACAGCCAGGTCGGGGTCCCAGCCCCAGCGTCGGCTCAGTGGAATGCGTGGTACGCGACGAAGATCACCGTCGCCAGGACGGCGACCGTGGTCCAGAGGAGGATTGCCAGGTCCCGGTCGGGACCCTTCTGCGTCGGGATGATCCTCACACCCCTTACGCGAGCGGAGAAGGCGGGGAACGATCCCGCAAGGCCGCAAAGGCTCGTCCGCTTTCCAAGCGGGTCCCGTCGCCAGCCGTCGGGTTGCCTCTCCGTGAGCGGAAGGAGTGAGGATCGAACTCACAAGGGCTCTCGCCTCGCCGGGTTTCGAATCCGGTGCCGTCAGCCAACCGTCGGCTTGCCCTTCCGTGTGGCCGCTAGGGGCGGCCAGTCCGTGTCTCAGCCGAGGCGGCCGACGTCGACGCCGTCCAGCAGGACGGCGAGGACCCAGGCGGCCAGGCCGAATGCGACGAGGTCGGCGGGCGGCTGGTTGAGCAGGGTCTCGTTGACCCCCGCCACGACGAACAGCACGAACGCGACCACGCGCAGGATGACTCCGATCACTCCCATGTTTGCCTCCTCCCCCGTGATTGTACCCGGGGTAGGGGCGGTCGAAACGAGCGGAAGGGGAGGGGGATGATCCCTCAAGGGCTTGCGCCTCGTCCGGTTAGCAACCGGGTGCCGTCGCCGACTGTCGGCTAGCCCTTCCGTGAGGGTGTGCTGCCGTTGCACCAACGCTCCCCGCCGGGACCGGCGCGAACCGGGCCGACGTTTGCCCGCCAGCCATGGCTTGCGGCCCTTCGCGGGGCCTGCTATCGGGGCAGGTGCGCCCGGGACTCGAACCCGGATCACCCATGGAGCGTGAGGGACTTGAACCCTCGACCTTTTGGCTGCCAGCCAAATGCTCTCCCAGCTGAGCTAACGCCCCGGGCCTCCCGACACCGCGCGGTTACGCGGCCTCTGCCGAGAGGGCGCTCCTCAGACAGTCCCGGGAACCACCCGGGTACCCCGACGGAGCAGTGGACCGGAAGGGAGTCGAACCCTTGACCTACGCAGTGCGAGTGCGTCGCTCTCCCGACTGAGCTACCGGCCCGAGCACGAGAGTGGGCGCCTCTGGCGCCGACCTCGCGAAGCAATGGAACTCCCCGCCCCGGCCCTCGGTGGGCCAGAGTGGGGCACTGGTGGCCGCGTAGGGGCCACCTAGAGGCGACGACAGGACTCGAACCTGTGTGTGAAGGGTTGCAGCCAACCGCCTAACCGCTCGGCCACGTCGCCCTGTACGGAAGGGGCGCCTCCCACCGCGCCGTCTCGACCCGTTAGGGCCAGCTCTCCGCGACACGCCATTGCGCTCGCATGGGGTCTGAGCTACCTTCCGATGGACTGGGGTGGACTCGAACCACCGACCTGCGCCTTATCAGAGCGCCACTCTAACCAGCTGAGCTACCAGTCCCTACGCCGTACACGCAACCGCAGTTCTGCGGGTGCCCCTTGATGCGGCACCAGTTGCCCCAGGGGCCGCCGAGCCGCTTCTTGTCCCGGTCCTTCCGGCCGGGCGTCCGCTTGCGGAACTGCTTCGCGTACGCCTCGTTGCGGAGGGCCTTCTCCTTCTTCGCGTTGATCTTCTTCGCCATGCCCCAAAGTGTAGCGTCCCAGGGCGGGATCGAACCGCCGACCTCAGCCTTCGCAGGGCTGCACTCTGTCCTCTGAGCTACTGGGACTTGCAGTGACCACGGGTGGGCTCGAACCACCGACCTCCACGATGTCAACGTGGCGCTCGTCCCGACTGAGCTACGCGGTCTGGAGGCCCCGCCCCGCGGTTGTTAGCCTAAGCGGTTAGGGACCGTGTCTCGAAGGTTCGTAAGCAGGCTTCTGTCTAGGACACGCATCCATCTGTGCCCCCTACCTGGACGCCCGGTCTGGGCGCCGCGCTTGGGGTTGCACCCCGCCGGTCCTGGCGGTGAGACGGGCCGGAGCCCTCCCGCTCGGTCGCCGCGCGTTTGCCGTCCCGTCCCCGGGCGGCAGGTGGCCTGACTTTCCTCGACGCGTCTCGAAGCACCGCGCCGCGCGTGTCTTCCCCTTCGAATGGGTTCGACCGAAGGTGTGCTGCTACGCCAAAGGCTCACGTGCGAAGTCGGCATCCCGGTAGGACGGTCAGTCCTCGTCGGCTCGCCGCGCAGGGTATGCGGCTCGCTTCCGTTCCGGGCTTCTCCCCGACGCTTCTCCTTGCGTCGGGCCTTCGCGGCAGATGCCCGGGCTTCTCCCTTACCAGGCCCGGTGAATCTTTGAAGATCGGATCGACCCTTCTGGTTCCGGTCCCCGATCCCTGCCTCGCCACTCCTTAGCCGGTGGCTGCTTTTAGGCCAACGGTCCTACGGTCGATGGGCGGCGCAGGGCTCGAACCTGCGACCTACGGCGTGTGAAACCGGCGCTCTCCCTACTGAGCTAGCCGCCCTGGTGAGGCCCCCTCGCGGGGGCCTCGTGTGCTACTTGTCCTCGTCCTCGGAGTCCTTCTCGTCCGCCGCGGCGTCCGGGTCGAACTCCTTGTCGCCCGGGGAGCCGTCGTCCTCGACGACGCCCTCCACGGTCGCGTCGCCGCTGTCGCCGCCGACGGTGGCCTGCGCGAGAAGCGCCTGCGCCTCGTCGGAGTCGGGCGGCCGGTTGCTGGCGGCCTGCTGCGACTCCAGGACGCCCTGGACGGCGGCCTCGACGCCCTCGGCGCCGCTGGCCGTGCTGTTCTCGTCCTCGTTCTTCTCGTCGGCCTCGGCGGCCTCCGCGCGGCGCGCCTGCTCGGCCTTCGCGGCCTCCTGGGCGCCCTTGCGGTCGTCGTTCGCGTAGCTGTCGAGGTCCTCGTCGCTGAGGTCCGCGATCTGCTCCTTGAGCTGCGGGATCGTGAGCCGCTCGGGCTCGTCGCCGCCGTCGGCGGCGTTCTCGTCGGCCTGCTCCTGCCAGGCGTCGCGGGCCTCGCCGCCGTTGGCCTTGAGGGCCTCGCGGTCGAGCTGGTCCGCCGATACCTCGCCGGTCACGGCCTCGCGGCCGTGGAGCACGTCGTACGCGTAGAGTGTCGCGGGCTGGCCGTCTTCGTCGACCACCGCGTGTCCGCCCATCTGGACCTGCGCCGCCTGCTGACGGCTGAGCGGGTTGGTCCGCTCGGTGTCCGTCGAGTCGTAGTACTTCTGGTCTGCCATCGTTGCTGTCTTGCCCCCTGGTGCTTGGTTTGGACGGGGCGCCCGAAGACGGCCCCGTGGGTTGTTTCTACCCGTTTTCGTGCGTTCTGAAACGGAGCGGACCGTACGGGATTCGAACCCGTGACCATCGCCTCGACAGGGCGCTACTCTGACCATGCTGAGCTAACGGTCCGTGTTGTGGCAGTGGGGACTTCCACCCCTCTCACGCGCTGCCTCCCGCGTGAACCGATCGCGCCGGGCCTGGCCGCCAGTGGCGACCTACCCGACGTTCCACGGAAGCGGCCCGTGAGGGAGTCGAACCCCCGACCATCCGGTTCGAAGCCGGACACTCTGTCCACTGAGCTAACGGGCCGTGCGAAGCCGACGCAGGGACTTGAACCCTGGACCCCTTCCTTACCGAGGAAGTGCTCTGGCCTGACTGAGCTACGTCGGCGGGTCGGGAGCGCCGCGGGTGATCTGGCCCGTCAACCGCTCCCGGTTCGGAGGCAACCGTTTTCTCTACAGGGATTCGCACCCCGGCCCTCCTATGCGCGATGCATCGCGCGGTTCTTCATGAAGCTGCTGGGGACCGGCCCACGATCGACGAACCGGCACCCAAGAGCCCGCGCGGGGAGTTGAACCCCGGACCCCTTCCTTACGAGGGAAGTGCTCTGCCTGACTGAGCTACACGGGCGAAAGACCTGCTGGCCTGGCTGGAGGGAGCCACCCTCCCCGGCTCGCCGAGTCGAACGGCGGAATGACCATCGGCCGGTGGCCAGCAGTTAGGTAGGGCGCGGTCGATCGGATTCCGTCCGGTGGCCACTGCTGCCAGGACGTGCCTTGCGCCGTGCACGGCGAAGTGTGTTCCCGGCGGGCGGTCCGCCCCGCTGTCCCCAGTCGCTCCGGAGGGACTCGAACCCTCGACCTGCCGGTTATGAGCCGGACGCTCTGCCTGACTGAGCTACGGAGCAGCGATGAAGCACGCAAGGGGCCTCGAACCCCTGACCTACGCGTTGGAAGCGCGTCGCTCTGCCAGACTGAGCTATGCGTGCGGGTGGAGGGTCTAGGCCGCCAGTTGTTCCCGGGCAGGGGCGGCTCCACGAATGCCCGGCCAGATGTCCTCGCTGTCACCCCTCCTGGAGGACCCACGATGCGCCGAGAGGGACTCGAACCCCCGACCGACGGGTTAGAAGCCCGTGGCTCTATCCGACTGAGCTACCAGCGCAAATCACCGAGTTGGCTACCGGGCCGCTAAGCCTTTCACGCGCCCGAAGGCGCCTGCCGCTCTCCCGTGTCGTCAGAGGGTACTACGGCAGCGGACGCGTCCGGCGACGGACCTCGCGCGCCCAGCCTCGGTGGATGCCCCGCGCAGGGATCGAACCTGCGACCTGCGGGTTAGGAACCCGTCGCTCTTTCCGCTGAGCTAGCGGGGCGTGTACGAGAGCCACCGCGGGGGGTCGAGCCCCGGACCTCCCGCTTACAAGGCGGGCGCTCTTGCCGACTGAGCTACGGTGGCGTGTGCAGCCCGCTTAGGGATTAGGCCGCGACCGGAACGCGGCTCTGTCTTAGGGCTGCTTCGGCGCATGCGCCTCGGCGTGCCCCCGGCGGACTGCTGTGGCCGCTTGCTCCCTTCCGGGCCTGGGCGGCAGTGTGGGAGACGGGGATCGAACCCGCGACCTTCGACTTGGCAAGCCGACACTCTACCGAACTGAGCTACTCCCACGTGTCCGTCCGTTCTGTTCACAGGCCGACGGCGCCCGGTGCTTCCCCGCGTAACGGGCCGGTGGTTCCTCTGCTTTGGCAATGCGGGGCCACAGGGAGGGAGGACGGTGGGGATCGAACCCACGACCGACGGGACCACAACCCGCGACTCTACCACTGAGCTACGTCCTCCATGCTGGTCTTGCTATGCCCGCCTCGGGACTCGAACCCGAACGCCTGGTGGCGCCGGTGTTTGAAGCCGGGGCGTCTACCTGTTCCGCCAGGCGGGCGCGGTTCCGAGGGAGGGTCTCGCGGCCCGGACTCGAACCGGGACTCCGGGTGCGCCCGGGTGCTCCCATTCCCCCGCCAGCGTCAGGCGGTTCGGCCCCGGCCTCAACACACTACCGCTTCCGGGATGTTTCCCTCTCTCGATGGCGACGGGCGGACTTGAACCGCCGACCTTCTGCTTTTCAGACAGACACTCTACCGACTGAGTTACGTCGCCGTGCGGGAAGGCTACGTCCGGGCAAAGAGGTGAGCAGTCGGCCCGGGTAGGTGCCTTCCCTGAGCGGGCCGCGTTCTCACCGTCTGACGGCCAGCCTAGTGCGCCCGGAGGGAGTTGAACCCCCACGACCTCGCGGCCACCGGCTCCTCAAGCCGACGTGTCTACCGATTCCACCACGAGCGCATGTTGGGGCTGTCCCGGCCCGAAGGCCCACGCCGCCCCGCGCGTCTCCGGCCGAAGCCGGGGTTGTCAAGTGCTCCCGGAGGGATCCGAACCCCCACGTCCGAAGACACTGGTTCCTGAAACCAGCGCGTCTACCTGTTCCGCCACAGGAGCGTGTACAGGGAGGGGTAGGCCACCCGGCACCGGGGCCGGGGCTTCCCAACGGCGGCCGTCAGGCCGAACTCCGTCGCGCCTCCCTGAGTGGACCGCCAGGGGATCGAACCCTGGACCTTGGGCTTAAGAGGCCCCTGCTCTGCCGACTGAGCTAGCGGTCCGCGCCCCGACGTGCCAGGCCCGCCCGGTTAGGAGCGTTGCGGGAATCGAACCCGCGTTCCCCCGCCACTGAGAGCCTGGTCGCGATCCAGGGATGCGTCGGACGGCTTCGCCAGCGCCCCTCGCGGGACGCCACGTCGAGAAGTTGTTGCAGTGCCCCGCCTAGGGTTCGAACCTAGGACCTTGGGATTAAAAGTCCCCTGCTCTACCGACTGAGCTAGCGAGGCGGGTGTTGCGAGCTGGGTGGCAAGGGGTCGAACCTCAGTTTCCGGGGCCAGAACCCGGCGTCCTACCATTAGACGACCTCCCAGTGGCGCTGCGGTCTTGCTGTGCTGCCTGGCAATGGCCCGTGCGGGATTCGAACCCGCGCCTACCGCCTTGAAAGAGCGGCGACCTGTCCGCTAGTCGAACGGGCTACGCGCGCAGGGTACTTGTGTCCGCGCCCCCTGCTAGGGCGCTGTGAGCTGGCAGGGTGGGCTTCGATCCCACGACCTTCTCCTTAACAGGGAGCCGCTCTACCGACTGAGCTACCCGCCAATGCGGGCACGGCGGCCTCGCGGCCGAGCGTGCCCTATGTCCAGTACGGGCTACGATCCCGTGTCTCCGCCGTGAGAGGGCGGCATCCTGGTCCACTAGACGAACCGGACAGGGTGGTGCGAGGCATGCCGCCCAGGAATCGAACCCGGAACCTTGTGCTTTGGAGACACCTGCTCTGCCTGATTGAGCTAGCGGCATAGGTGGAGACCTCAGCCCCGAACTGGTCGGGCCTCCGTCGTTCATCAGCGACCGCGCGGTGAGCACGTCCGCGGCCCGGTTGCAGTGTGCTCCGCAGAGCCGGGACCCGTCGCCGTCGGGGCAACGCTTGGTGCAGTGGAGTGGACCAGGCGGGAGTCGAACCCGCGTCCAGCCGGGTGGTTCCGTCAAGACCTTCTAGCAGCTTGTGTGCCCGGCCAGCGTACCCCGGGCTCGGGGGTCCATCGGTTTAGCGCCGTTCACCCCTGCGGCGACCCGTCTCTCCGGGGCGTCACCCGCTACCGGCGGGTGCGGTCTACCTGTTGGTGCTCGTCAGGCAGCGACGAGGGCCGACTCGGCGGGAGCGGCGAGCCACTCTGCCGGGAACGTGTCCGCGACCTCGATGCGATCGTTGTCGTTCGCATTTGGGTTTGCCCGATCCGGGGCTAGGCGCGGTAGGCCGCGACCCGCTGCGATCTCGCCGTCCATGCTCGACTGTCGAAAGCCATGGCTGGCCCAGGGCCGACCGGGGAAGGTGTTCCCGCGCCCGGTCGGACACGGCCCCCGAAGGGGCCAGTCAGCGTGGCAGGATTCGAACCTGCGACCATCCGCTCCCGAAGCGGCGACTCTGCCAGACTGAGCTACACGCTGATGCGCTCGTCTCTCCGAGCCGTCCCCGCCGTTACCGGCCGCGGTCGCCATCAGGGTGGTGGGACTTGAACCCACGACCTCTCCGTCCCCAACGGAGTACTCTCACCAGACTGAGCTACACCCTGTATTCTGAGGCACCAGTTGACGCCGTGCCTCCCCGTGCGAGGGCCTGACGCGGTACGCCAGCCTCCACCACGCTGTTCGGTTCCTGGTAACAGCGAAGCCAGAAGCCCCTTTTTAGGTCCCGGGAGGGCTCGGCCCGGGCTCAATCGCCCCTTGCGGGGCTGCCCGCCGTGGCGGGCTCGAACTTGTACCTCAAGTAGCGGGAGTGGGATTTGAACCCACGACCTCCAGGTTATGAGCCTGGCGAGCTACCAAACTGCTCTACCCCGCGTCGCAGCTGCATTCCGGGCCGCGCCTTCCAGCGTGACGGCAGGCGTCGAATCCTGCGCCGACTCGGTCACGGGGCATGCAGCGGCCCCGTGTTTCCCTGAGGGACGAATCCCTCAGGAGGCTCTCTCTGCCCCGCCGATCTGACTGGCGGGCCATCCGATCCGGTCGCCTTTCCTGGTGGCCGAGGCCACTGACGACCTTCACATCCCTGCTGTGGGACGGAGGCACCCTGAGCTATCTGTTGCGAATCATACCTGCACCGCGGGGGAAGCGCGTCCCCCACCTGGGGGTTACGCCGCCGTTGGTGCGTGTTGGTTCACGCAACTTACCTTTTCGGACGGGGGCGAAAAACAGGGTCGTCAGCGGCCGCGGCGGCGCGGGTGGCGCCCGGTCATGTCGAACCCTCTCGCGGCCTGGGCTCCCGCCTGGCCGCGGCCCTTCATGAACTCCTCGAACCTCTCGCCGCCGCGCGGGGCGTTCGGGTTCCGGCCGCCGATCTGGTAGCCGCCCTCGGCGCCCGTCGCCAGCTGGGCCTCGGTGAACGCCTTGCCGGTGATGTCGCCCAGGTACGAGCCGAGGAACTTGACCGTGACCTCGGCGATGCAGTCCGCGACGTCCTTCGTCTGGACCGGCCCCATGCTCTGCTTGTCGACGCGCTTGGTCTGGCCGGTCTGGATCTCCTGGAGGAACTTCAGCTCCAGCGAGGCGTAGCCCGAGTGGTCGAAGCCGGTCCTCGGGTCGAGGCAGTCGGGCGGGATGTGCACGAGCCCGAGGTTGAACGCCGTCTTGGTCGCCTCCCAGCGGTTCCAGTTGATCGCGGCGGTGGCCGTGACCTCGCCGATCTGCGTGTTGAAGACGCCCATCTTGCGCGCGTCCTCGCGAAGCTCCTGGATCAGGCCGACGCTGTTGTACTGGTCGAAGGTGAGCGACACGGGCCGGAAGATGCTGACCCAGTGGGCCAGCTCCTTGCGGACCTCGATGTAGTTGATCGTGTGCCCGGCGAAGTCGTCCGGGTTCCACCGCTTCACGAAGTCGAAGACGACGTGCCGTTCCATGCCGCCGGGCCAGATCTCGGCCATCGCCGGGTCGACGCACGGGAACTCCTCGACGTGGCCCATGGCGAAGCCGAAGCCCGCCGTCGTGCTCGACGGGTCGCAGTGGCCGACGAAGGCGAACCTGTAGGTGCCGCTGTAGTTCGCGCCGCACTGCCTGCCGTCCGGCAGCCACCCGCTGAACACCCGGTCGACGACGTCGGGGTCGAAGTACGCGTCCAGGACCTCGGCCCACTGCGCGCGCCGCTCGACCTTGTACGTCTCCTTGTTGGCCTTCTCCTTGAGCTTCTCGTTCTCGCGCTTGCCCTGCGACATCGGGTCCAGCGCGGAGCGCGGCTCCTCGGGCTCCAGGAGGTCGGGCCAGTCGGGCGAGACCATGATGGCGTTCTTCCACCGGCCGTTCTCGTCCTCCCACCACTTGTCGAACAGCGCCCACGACGGGAACTGGACCGCGAGGTTCTGCGGGTACCAGCCCTCCGGGTGGTCCTCCGGCCGCATCGAGAGGCTGTACTGCTCGAAGAACTGCCCGACCCTGGTCCACGGCGACGAGTTGGCGAAGACGAGGGCGTGGTGGCCGAACTGCGCCAGCGACGGCTCGGCGGCGCCGTACACCTGCTGCGCCGACTGGCGGCTCTCGCCGGGGAGGAAGAACGCGAACTCGTCGAAGACCAGCAGGAGGCTCGCGGTGCCTCGGATGGTGTCCGAGTTCGCGGCCATCGGCCGGACGCGGAGGCGCGCGAAGTCGCGCCCGCTGGAGCCGCGCTCGCGTACCTGCTCGATGTCGGCGTCGGTCTTGATGGTGAGGATCTCCTCCAGGTCCTTCGAGAGGTACGGCTGGAGCGGCTTGCACGCCGAGATGGACGCGCGGAGGTCGGCGAACTGGAGCGTCTTGGCCTGGTCGAACGAGGCCGCCACGCAGACGAAGTCGAGCACCTTGTCCGGGTCAAGGTTGAAGTACTCGCCCGGGTCGTCGAGCTGCTGCACCAGCCAGAGCTTGTACGCGCCCGCGAGGCCGGTGATGTGGCCCTTCGAGGACCGCCTGCCGCCGACGAGGTTGATCTCGCCGAAGTGGGCCGCGCCGCGCTCGCGCATGATGTCGCGGCGGCGGCGGACGTCCGGCGACATGAAGACCTCGCCCGACCGGCCGCCCCTCATGAGCCAGGTGAGCTGGTCCTCCTCCTTGCCGGACAGCTCCTCCAGGAACATCGTCTTCAGGAGGACGCGCTGGAGCGGGTAGAGGGGCTTGCCGCAGTAGTCGCTGCTCTCGGCGAACTCGGCGACGCTGACGTGCCGCATGGCGACCGTCTTCTTGATGTAGTTGTCGATGATGCTCACTCGCCGTGCTCCTCGGCCGCCTGGCGCAGCATGCTCCCCAGGTCCTCGAACAGCTTGTCGAGCGTGCCGTCGTTGGCAGCCGTGCGGACGATGCCGCCCGGCGTGACCGGCGGGCCGTCCCTGAGCGGCGCGATCGGGAGGGAGAGCTGGCCCACGTTGATCAGCTTGAGGCCGCCGCCGCACCGCGGGCACTCGACGCAGAGCGAGCCCGCCACGATGTCGAAGCGGCACCCCTCGCAGACGTAGTGGTAGCTCTCGCCCATCAGCCCCCCTTCTGGCCCAGGAAGTCCTCTCCCCGCTCGCGGCTGCGCAGGACCTCGTCCCGCTTGCGCTCGTGGTCGAACAGGACCGTGCCGTCCTCGGCGTAGTGCGTCCCGGGGACGCGGCCGACGACGATGATCTCCGGGCTGCCGGTCGTCTGGGTGATCGGGTTGAAGATCAGGCACGGGGCCGTGTTGACCTCGACCACCAGGCCGATCTTCTGGAACTCGTCGGCGGCGACGCGGGCCAGCTCCTCCAGGTTCCGGCGGCTGTTCGCCTTTCGGGCGAACCGCTGCATGAGCCCCTGCCAGAGCGGGCCGATCTTGGCGATCTCGTGGTCGTACAGGTCACTGATGTCCATCGTCGTCCTCCTCGTCGGGCGGGAGCAGCTGGACGGCGGGCGGGACCTCGCCCAGCTCGATCCGGTAGTCGGCGTAGATCTGCTCCAGCAGGCTCTCGTCCACGTTCCGGCGGACGGCGTTCATGAAGGCCCTGATCTCCCTGAGCATGGTCTCCTCAGCGACGACGCTGCGCTTCTCCTCCAGCCGCATCAGGAGGTCGAGCGCCGCGAGCACGTCCTTCGGCTCCACGACCGCGTCGTCCCGCTGCATCAGCTCCAGGCCGCGGTGGACGATCGCCTCGGCGACCGCCTGCTTGGTCAGGATGAAGCCGCGGACCGCCTCGACGTCCATCCCCTCCAGGCGCGCCCGCTCCTCGATGATGCGGACGATCGCCGCGTCCTTGACCGACAGGTGCTTCTGGGCGTGCGTCCCCATACCGGACTTCGAGAAGAAGTCAACGTCGCCGGTCTCGGCCTCGATCAGGTCGTTCCAGTAGCGGGTGCACTCGCGCTGGCTCCAGCCGAGCGCGAGCATCATGTCGATCTCCCGGCGGTTCGGGTGGTTGCAGACCTTGCAGAGCGGAGCGACCACCAGGAACGTCCCGAGCGGGGCCGCGACCGGCACGGTGCCGCCAGCCACGAGGCGCTGCTTGCGCGCGGGCGCGTCGGTCTTCTTGAACGTGGCCATCAGCGGTAGTACGAGGCGCCGTGCTTCTTCCTGGCCTCCTCGGAGTTGACCTTGCGGCCCTCCGGGTGGGTGCGGAAGTAGAGGCCGCGGCCGAGGGCCGGGTCCGGCACGCCGTTCTCGTTCAGGATCTCCCTCCTCCTGCGCTGGTGGATGTGCTCCTCGAACAGGATCGGCTTGTCGCCGCCGATGCCGCGCTCCTTGCCGGTCTCGGGGTCGATCGACCTCGCCTCGGCGCGGAGCAGCTGGTCGGCGAGCTGCTCAAGCTCGCGCGGGGTGTAGTCCTTCCCCTCCTCGAAGACGATCGCCTCCTGGCGGGCGAAGCTCGGGCGGCGCTTCCAGCCCGGCACCTACTCGCCCTCCTCGGGCCAGAGCGTCTGCGCGATCTGGAGCATGCCCTGTTCGACGTACTGGTTCACCGACCCCGTGGTGATTCCCATGATCTCTGCCACGTCCTTCTGCTTCTTGTCCATGATTACGTTCCAGAAGACCGCCTCTTTCTTGCGGACGCTCAGCTGGGCGAGGCAGTCGCGCAGGTCCAGGAAGCTGATGCGGAGCCCCTTGTGCTCGATCTCCCAGCGGTCGGTCCCGGAGCTTCCGGCCGACGAGCTGTTGTCCGTCCACGAAACGTAGCTGCGGAACTCCAGGTAGTGCCTCAGGACCTCGCGCAGGACGCGGTGCTTCTCGACCCCTGGCATGACGCTCACAGCGCGCCGTCCGCGCGGTCGAGGTAGGCGATCGTAGCGTTGAGCCACTTCCGGTCGTCGACGCGCCCCAGCCGCCGGTTGCAGCCCATCCGGCCGCCGCAGAGGAGGCCGCGGGGCTTCCCGGTGCGGTGGTCGTGGTCGCGGTCCAGCCGCCTGGTGACGGTGCCGTCGGCGCGCTTCTTGGGCTTCTTCCCGCAGATGCCGCAGTGCTCGCCGCCGTTCAGCTCGACGTAGAACTCGTACGGGTGGTCCAGCGCCTTCATGTGGGCTGCGCGCCGGGGAGCGGGCCTCGCCTTCTTGCAGGCGGGGCACTTCCTCAGCCGTGTGTTCGCGTGGACGGCCTTGCAGCCGCGGCACGTCCACTGTCTCTTTCTCTTGGTCGCCATAGGGTCTCTGCCACCCCTGTTCGGCGGGGGCGCCGGGAACCCACTGTTTGAGACGATCCGCTCTAGAGGTAGACGTTCTTGGCCGGGCAGGAGGACGGGCTGGAGCACGTGCAGTCGGGCACCAGGCCCTCGGCGCGGCTGTCGGTGACGAACTCCCAGCCCTCCATGATCCTGTCGACCTGGGCGCCGTCGCGCTCGACGACGGCCTCCCGGAAGCGGTGCGGGTTGTCCTTCTCCATGAACAGGATGATGCCGCGCGGCAGGTCCTCGAACTCCAGGTAGAGCCTCACCTGGGCCTCGTACTTCTCCATGAGGGACCGGGGCGGCTCGCCCATCCCGTACAGGCGCGAGGCCATCGTCTTGACGTCGAGCAGGACCGCCGTGTCCAGGCCGGGGAGGGCCATCCGGGCCACGTCGATGAAGCCGCGGACGCGGTACGGGTTGCCCTTCGCGGTCGCGAAGTGGAGGTCGTGCTCCTTCTCGACGTCCTCCCAGGTGGCGAAGCCGAGCCCCTCGACCACGATCCACTGGACCAGCTCGTGGTAGTACCGGCCGATCATGAAGACCTTCTGCATGTCCATCGCGGTCTCCTCGGCGGGGAGGTCGCCCTCCAGCTTCGCGTAGAGCGCCCGCTCGCACATCAGGGCGCTCGACGGGTGGAAGGCGTCGTCGTGCTCCTTGTTGGGCCGGAGCGTGATCGGGATCTCGTCCGGGAACTCGCCGTTGGCGAACCAGTTGTTCAGGTGCGGGACGAGGACCTCGCCCTTCTGGAAGTGCTTGGCGAACTGCGAGCCGAGGGGCTTGCGCCGCGCCGTCTGGCCGACCCTAGCCACGGTAGCGGTAGTACTCGTCCAGGAGGTTCGCGTCGTCCCGCATCAGCCGGACGGATAGGTCCACGAAGCCGTTGCGGTCGGCGAGGACGGAGTCGGGCGCGTACATCGAGAGGGCGACCAGGACCATCTTGCCCTCGGCCGCCGCCTCGTCGTGCGCCTTCTCCAGGTCGGAGAGCTTGACGCTGACGCTCTTGGACGGCTTGTCGTACGTGCCGGTGTGCTTGCACTCGACCAGCGTGTTGAACGCTGTCACGCGCACGTCCCCGTTGTCGGTGACGGCGCCGCCGGACGACGGCGACCGCTTGCCGCCGTACGCCCGCGCGACCCGCTCCTCCTGGAGGACGGAGAGGGCCTTCGTGCTACCCCGCTTCGCCATACGACAGTCCCGTGACCTCCATGTCGGTGATGAGCGTCGTACCGTTCGGCTCGTAGGTCTGCTCGAAGATGTCGGGCTTGCAGGGGTAGAACTCGCCCTTGACGCCGCGGATGATCCAGTCGCCGGGCATCGCGTGCATGACGCCCTCCAGCGTGTAGATCGAGATGGTGTGCGTCAGGTTCGGGACGCTCGTGAGCTGGGCGTCGCCCTTGAGCCGCTTGATCCACTCGACGATCTCCCCGGCCTCCTCGTTCGTGCCGTCCCACTGCGCCGCCACGACGACGACGGGCTTCTTGCGGAACCTGTTAGCCTGCATCGGACTGGACCTCCTCCAGCGTCTTGGGGTTGGCGGTCTGGCCGCGCGCGAGCATCGCCTGGAGGACGCCCTCGCGGACCTGGGCGAACGCCTCGGGGTTGGCCGCCATGTGCTCGCCGACCTTGGTCATGCCCTGGTGCTGCGTGCCGTCCGGCAGCCGGTAGAACGACCCGGCCCGCTCGATGACGCCCGTGCGGACCGCGGTGTTCACCACGTCCGAGTCGGCGTCGATGCCGAACGGGTAGCCGTCGGCCTGCGTGTGGTAGTAGTCGAACGCCGCGCGCTTGCCGGTGCCCTGGCTCAGCTTGTTGCGGCGGATGTCGGCGACGATCTCCCCGCCGATCGTGACGTCGTTGCCGTTGTCCTTGACGGTGTACTTCGCCTTGCCGCGCTTGAGCTGGACGATGATGGCCTCGGAGTGCTCCAGGGCCTCGCCGCCGGGCTGCTTGTACACGGTGCCGCGGACGCCCGGGCTCATCAGGTGCCTCACCTGGTTGAACAGGAGGACGCCGACGTCGTTCTTGAACGCGAGCGGGGCCGCGGCCTTGACGCCCCAGCTGATGAGCGAGGACTGGCCGCCCTGGCGGGCCTTGCCGTCCTCCTTCAGCTCGCCCTCGCCGAGGATCGCGCCGATGGAGTCGAAGACGACGAAGTCCACGACCTCCGACCGGAGGATCTTGAGCAGCATCTCGAACGCCTCCTCGCCGGTCTCCGGCCAGGTCAGCAGCAGCTCGTCCACGTTCACGCCGTTGAGCGTGGCCCACGCCTCCCAGTTCTCGGAGCCCGCGGGCTCGACGGCGATGTAGGCGCAGTTCAGGCCCATCGCCTGCGCGTTGCGGATGGCGTTGAAGCCGACCATCGAGGACTTGCCGATGTCGCGCGGGCCGAAGACGCCGCAGAGGTAGCCGAGCGGCCAGCCGCCGGTCCCCAGCTCGAAGTCGAGCGCGAGGGAGCCCGTCGGGACGGAGCGGAGGGCGCGCTGTAGCCCTCCCTTGCGGGCCGAGTTCTGGCCGAACGACTTCTGGAGCGACGACACGAGGCCGTCCATGGCCCCGGCGCTGGCGATCTGCCGTACCTTCTTGCTCAAAGCGCCTTCCATCCTTTCACAAGGGAGGGTCCCTTCGGTGACTGCTTGAGGGTGAACTCGCCCAGCGTGTTCTCCTGGACGAGGTACTCGTAGTTTTCGAGCGTGTCGGGGAACACGGCGAACGAAAGCTCCTCGCCCTCCCACTGGATCGTGGCGCGTGCCATCTTCCGGCCCGCGACGCGCGCGTGCGCGTCCGACCGGATCACGATGTCCCTGACGTCGGTGATGACGCCCGCCACGGTGATGGTGGTCTCGCCCTTCGGGAACTCCTTGTCCTCGACGGTGGACAGGGGCGGCAGCTTGCCGAGCCGCTTCGCGTGCTTCTTCATCAGCTTCTCGTAGCTGTTGGTCAGCTCGACGCCGAGCAGCGCCTTCTCGGCCGCCGCGCGCTTGCCCTCGGTCGGGAGGTCGCACGGCACCCAGCCGACGCCGCCGCACTCGGGGCACTCGTACCGCTCGCGCTTCTCGCCGTCGCCGGACTTCTTCGGGACCATGCGGACCGCGCGGCCGGTGCCCGCGCACGAGTCGAAGTCGCACTCGCGCAGGCGGTGGCCGAACGGGTCGAACGCCCCGGCCTCCATCAGCACCTTGAAGTGGCCCATGTTGCACGCGGGCTTGTCCTGGAGCTTGAGCTTCTGGACGAACGCCTCGGGGCTCGCGTACGGCCGGTTCTGCACGACCCAGCGCGCGGACGCCACGCCGACGCCCTTGACGTCCGCGAGGCCGTAGATGATCTCGCCGTCGCCCGCCTTGGAGATGACCTCCTCGGAGCGGTTGACGTCCGGCGGCAGGACGGCGACGCCCCTCGCGCGCGACTCGTTGACGTACCCGGCGACCTTCTCCGGCTTGTCGGCGTACTCGATTCCGGCCATCCCGAACTCGGTCGGCCACTTGCCCTTCGCGTGGAGCGTCCAGGCGAGCACCGTGCCGTACTCGATCGCGTGCGCCTTGTTGAAGCCGTAGAGGGAGAAGGCCACGATGTCGTCCCAGTTGGCGAGGGCGTCGTCCTCGTGCATCCTGGCCCCGGTGTACCCGGCCTTCTCGAAGTCCTTGATGATCTCCTCGCGGTCGCGCGGGTCGACCTCGTCGCCGTACTTCTCCATGCAGCGGTGGATGTCGCCGTCGGTGGCGATCGCCACGTAGACGGGGAGGTAGGCGGCCATGTCGCGGAACAGCCGCTTGCCGACCATCTTGCGGATGTGGTCCGCCTCGGAGAGGATCGCCTTCTGGAGGTCCTTGTCGTCCTCGTCGAACCCGCGCGGGTGGCTGCGCTTGTACAGCTCCGTGAAGTACGCGATGACCTGCTCCTGGTAGACGAACTCGCCGTAGGTGTCGGTGAGGATGGGCGCCAGGATCGCGTCGCGCTCCTGCGGGTCGGCCTCGCCGTTGCGGCAGGCCAGGTAGGCGTCCACGACCCCGGTGCGCTGCGGCCCCGGGTTGTTCAGGGCCACGATGGCTCCCAGGTGCGCGAGCGTGCGGGGCTTGAGGTCCCGGCCGATCTTCTTCGCGCCGTACTTGTCGTCGATCTGGAACAGGCCGAGGGTCTGGCCCTTGTCGATCAGCTCGTAGTACTCCTCGCTGACGGTCTCCGGGTCCTCGACGTCGAGGGACCAGTAGTACTCGACCGCGTCCTGGTCCGTCCAGCCGGGGTTGGCCAGCTTGGCCGCGCGCATCAGCATGTCGAGCGTCTTGAGGCCCAGGAAGTCGAACTTCGGGAACCCGGCCTTCTCGACCACGTCCATCTCTGCCTGCGTCACCATGACGCGGTCCTTCGCGATGTCCGAGTCCGACGCCGACCGCGCGGGCAGGTGCTCGTCCAGCGGGACCTCGCTGATGACGACCGCGGAGGCGTGCACGCCGTAGGTCGAGAGACGGCCGGACAGGCCCTCGGCCGCGTCGAACATGGGCTGCCACTGCTCGTCGGCGAGGTACGGCGCCAGCTCCTCCCGGGCGTCCCGCAGGATGGCGGCGCCCTTCTCGTCCAGGAACGACTCGGGGTCCTTCTCGAACAGCTCCTCCCACGTGAGCAGCTGGCCCGCGCGCACCGTGTCGGTCTTCTTCATGATGTCGTGCGTGATCTTGTTGACCAGGCCGTAGGGAGGGTCGTCGTAGACCACGGTCGCCGCCTTGCGGACGGCCGCCTTCGGCGCGAGGTAGACGTGGCTGCCGATCATGAGCACCTTGTCGTCGCCGTACTTGCCCTGGACGTACTCGATCATGTCGTGGCGCCGCGTCTTCTGGAAATCGGTGTCCACGTCCGGCAGGCCGTCGGTGCGCCCCACGTTCCAGAACCGCTGGAACTGGAGGTCGTGCTTGAGCGGGTCCACGTTGGTCAGGCCGATCAAGTACGCGACGAGCGAGCCGCCGACGGAGCCGCGGCCCGGGCCGACGAGGATGCCCTGCGCCTTCGCCCACGTGATGTAGTCGTGCACGACGAGGAAGTAGTCGGCGCCCATCCCGCCGATGGCCCCGCAGAGGGTGTCGTACTCCTCCTCGGCCCGGTCGACGATCTCGCGCGTCAGCTTGCCGCCGGGGTAGCGCCGCGCCAGCCCGGACTCGATGAGGTCGAGGAGCAGGTCGTCGGCCCCGCGGCCCTTCTCGCTGACCTTCGGCAGGTAGACCTGGTTCGACTTCTCCCCCAGCGAGACCGCGTTGCTCTCCATGAGCCAGTCGCTCGTCGCGATGGCCTCGTCGATCTGGCCCGGCGTCAGGCCGCCCTGCCCGGGGCGGTAGCCGTCGGCGAGCCGCTCCCGGACCTCGGCCTCGTCCATGATGTAGAGGCAGGGCGGGTGGTGGCGCTGCTCGCCGTTCTCGTCCAGGAAGTGGGCGTAGCGCAGGTTGCCGAACTTCTCGTTCATCTGCGCGCAGAGGAGAACCTCGTGGATGTCGTACTGCTCCGGGACGGCGTAGTGCGCGTCGTTCGCGTAGACGAGACGCAGGCCGCGCTCGGCCGCGAGGCGGGCAAGCTCCTCGTTGAGGGCGCGCTGGAGCTTCGAGTCGTAGGTGTGGACCTCGACCAGGAGGTTGTCGCCGAAGATGCCGATCAGGTCGTCGAACGGGCCGAGGTCGTCCTCCATGAGCCGCTGGTTGACCAGCGAGCCGATGCAGGCCGTCGTGGCGACGATGCCCTCGCTGTACTGCGCGAGCAGCTCGGCGTCCACCCGCGGGTCGTAGTGGAACCCGGTGCGGTGGGCCTTGTCGCTGATGCGGAGCAGGTTCCTGTAGCCCTCGTTGGTCATGGCCAGGAGGACCAGGTGGAAGGCGTCCTCGCCCTTCCGGTAGCTCTTGTCCGTCTCGGCGTTCTTCTTGATGAGGCGGCTGCCGCGGGCCTGGTACGCCTCCATCCCGTAGCCGACCTTGAGGCCCTCCCTCTCCATCGCCTTGCGGAACTCCGGGAACCCGGCCACAGTGCCGTGGTCGGTCAGGAAGGCGCCCGGGGCGCCGACCTCCAGGATGCGGGCCGCGATCTCCTCGGGCTTGGAGTAGCCGTCGAGGGCGCTGTACTCGCTGTGGTTGTGTACGGGGATCATGAGGCCCTCCGGCCCCGGGGGTCGCCCGGGGCCGGGTTGCTGGCGGCCGTCACGCCTTGACGGAGTCCCGAAGCGCCGAGAACCGCTTCGACCGCTCGCCCGCCTTGGGCTTCTCGGCCGCGGGCTCTGCCTCGGGCTCGCTGTCGTCTTCCTCGACGTCCGCCGCGCGGGCGCGGGACGAGGCCCTGCGGCCCCGCTTCGGCGCCTCGGCGTCGTCGTCCTTCTTCCCCTTGCCGCCGAAGCGGCTGAGGCGGTGGTCGTCCGGGAGCGGCTCGATCAGCTCGCGCATGCGCTCCTCGTCGGCCAGCTCGTCGAGCCACGCCTCGAAGTCGAACGTCTCGGTGAAGGCGTTCAGCTCGTCCTCCACGTCCAGGGCGTCCTCGCCCGTGTCGATGAACGTGTAGGTCGTGTCCGTGCCCTTCCCATTCCGCTTGACGGCCCAGATCGTCTCCTCGATCGCCTTGACGTCGTCCTGCGCCGCCAGGTGGTTGAAGAAGGTCTTCGGGCTCTCGATCACGAGCTGGAACGCCGGGACCTCCACGGTCTCGCCGTCCTTCTCGAACTGGCGCATGGCCAGGTCGAAGCCCTCGATCTTCTTGCGTCGGCCGGTGCCCTCGCCGTAGACGGGCTCGACCTCGACCGCGAGGGCGACGCTGCGCTCCGTCGGCGTCAGGCCGAAGCGGTCGATGATCTCGTCGTACCCGTCCGGCCCGTCGAGGCCCGGGTCGCGGCGCGAGATGAACCGCTCGTACTTCGGCGACCCGTCCTCGCGGGAGCCGATGATGATGAACTGGTGCATGAGCACCGTCGGGATGTCCTCCATCGGGACGAGGAACTGGAGGTACTTCGTCTCGTCGGCCTCGAACTTGAAGACCGGGGCGAACTTGCCGCCTCCCTTGCGCTTGGCCGCCTGCGCGATCGCGTCGGCGCCCCTACGGAACTGTGCCACCTAATGCCTCCTGTACGTTGAGTGTTGTGGCTTTGCGGTAAGATTGTAGCTACTTCGCGGGGGACGCCGGGGCCTTGGGCTCCGGCTCCTTGATCTCCTTCTGCGTGGCCTCGGGCTCGTCCTTCTGGACGGGCTCGTAGGACTCGGCTCGGGTTCGCTTCACGAATGCCATCTTACTCACCCTTTATTCGGTCGGAGTCGTACGCAGGATAGGCCCTCGCGAACGCGTCGCGGACGCCCGCCTCGTCGGCGTCGGCCAGGTCGGCCTTGGCCCCGCGGGGCGGCGGGACGACGTCGAGCGGCAGGTAGCTCAGCTCGTCGGCGATGCGCCGGGTGGCCTTCCTGCCGGGCCGGTCGTTGTCGTACGCGAGCGCCAGCCCGGGGCGCAGCGTCCCGAGGAGCCGGATCTGCTCGTCCGTCACGCTGGCGCCGAAGGTGCCGACGGCCGGGATTCCGAGGCACGCCAGCCGCAGGACGGTCATGGCCGACTCGACCACCGCCGTCGTGTGGCCCGCGCGCGCGAACGGGAGGGCGACGTCCCAGCCGTACAGGGTGTCGGCCTTCGGAAAGTCCTCCGTGTTCGTGTACTTCGGGACCCAGTCGGGACGGTCGTCGGCGAGCCAGCGGCGCTGGTAGCCGACCAGCCTGCCGCCGAAGAAGTGCGGGATCGTGATCGCCGGGGCGACGTAGCCGTGGTGCTCGCTCTCCGCGCTGTACCTGACGCCGTACGCCTCGACCACTTCCTCGTCGTCGACGTGCCACTTCGCCAGGACGGAGAGCGGCGCCGGGCCGCCCATGCGGTCGAGGACGCCGGGCGCGAACGCGGGCATCTGCCGCCGGTCGCGCTGGCGGCGGGCGCCCCACGAGTCGGCCGCCTTCGCGGCGCGCTCGACCTGCTTGTTGTAGACCTCGTCCACCGTGCCGTCGAGCGCCACGTCGGAGTACTCGGCCAGGAACCGGAGCGCCTGCTGCCACGCCGAGCCCTCGGGGCCGTCCTCCAGGCCGCGGAGCTTGATCACCAGCTCGGGGAACGCCCCACCCTCGTCGCAGGTGAAGCACTTCCAGACGAGGGAGCCCTCGTGGATCGAGAAGTTGCTCCCGGAGCGGTCGGCGCCGGGGTGGTCGGGGAGCGGGCAGAACGCCCACATCTCGCCGCGCGACTCCCGGGCCACGTCCACGTCGAGCGCCGCCAGGGCCTCGTCCGCGGCCAGGGACTCGCGTACCTCGTCCCAGTCCAGCCGCGGGCGGCGGGCCTCCCGTGGGAGGCCCTGCTTGCCGCGTCGGAAGCTAGTCGTCACTCTCGTCGTCCGCGTGGAGGTCGTGCTCGCGCGAGAGGACGAAGTCGGCTCTGTCGTCCAGCTCGACCTTGATCTCCCACGCGCGGGGAGCGGTGGCCGACCGGGACTCCAGGATGCCGTAGTGGATGATGCCGTTGTCCTTCATCCGGCCGGTGGCGAAGCTCGCCATCAGGACGTCGAGCACCTGCGGGATCTTGTCGGCGTGGCCGACGAACTCCGCGCCCAGGTCGACGAACTTCTTGACGGTGGCCTGCCGGTTGAACTGGACGACCAGGACGACCGGGATGTCCAGCTCCATCGCCACCTGCTTCAGCTCCGTGGCGATGCGGCCGTACTCGACCCACTCCGGGAGGGAGCGGTCGCGCTCCATGAAGTCGAGCTGGTCCACGTAGAGGATGTCGCTCTCGTACCGCTTCGCCTCGGCCGCCAGGGTGGCCGCCGTGACGGCGCCCGGCGCGGGCTTGACGATGTTGATCGGGTTGGCCTGCTCGCGCATCCAAGCCTCGACCTCCTCCATCCGCTCGACGTGCTCCGGTCCGGCGACGTAGCGGCCGACGACCGACCACGGCACGTCGCCGATCATGCAGTTGAGCCGCGTCTTGAACTCGCCCACCGGCAGCTCCAGCGGGGCGAACGTGACCCGCTTGCCGTTGTAGAACGTCTCCATGGCCGACTTCTGCGCCAGCCAGCTCTTGTACCGCTTGAGCCGGGCGACGATGACGTTCAGCGTGCCGTTGCGGAGCCCGCCGACGGCCTCGTCGATGTCCTTGAAGCCCCACGAGAGGCCCTTGGCCGCCTCGGTCGTCTGCTGGCGGTACCACTCGGCGCCGCCCTCGGTGCCGAGGCTGCGGACGGCGCGGGTGGGCGGCGCGGCCAGCTCGACCAGCCGCACGGACTCCTTCCCGAGCCAGGTGAACGCCTCGACCGGGTCCTCCTTCCCCATCGCGCCCGCGCGCTTGATGGCCGCGGCGCCCTCGCGGCGCAGCTGCCGGGTGCGGGCCTCGTTGAGCCAGTACTCGGGCTCGCCGAGGGCCTCGGGGAACTCGCCGTCCCAGTCCATCTCGTCGGCGAGGATGTCGGGCGGGATGACCCCGCCGTACTGGTCCTTGTACTCGCGCCAGCGCGTCAGCGCCTCCGCGGCGTCGTCGCTCAGGAACTCCGGGTCGAGTTCCTCGGCGATCTTCGCGCCGCCCGGCGTCGCCAGGTGGGCGACGATCTGCTCGTCGATGTCCAGCCCCACGTACAGCTCTGTCATGTGATCGGCGGCCTCTCGTTGTTCTCCCCCGCCTCGGCCTGTTGGCGCCAGAGGTCGGAGCTGATGCGCGCGTCGACCGCGCCCTCCAGGCTGATCCACTCGTTCTTGGCGCTCAGCAGGGAGAACACGCGGCCGTACTCGTCGGCCAGCTCGTCGCGGGTCATGTTGGTGGTCAGGACGGTCACGAGGTTGTCGCTCTCGCGCGGCCGGATCAGCTCCTCCAGCTTCTCGCGGTAGAGCGACGCCTGCTTCGGCGTCCAGCCGGGCTGTACCTCGTCCAGCACCAGGAACGACGCGCCCTTGATGCGGTCCGTGTACAGGGCCTTCTTCGCCTTGTCCTCCCAGTCGTACAAGGAGACGACGTCCAGGAAGCGGACGAACCACGTGTCCACGCCGGACTTGGTCAGGTCCTTCTGGATCGCGGTGGCGACCCACGTCTTGCCGGTGCCCTGCGTCTTCGAGTAGATGTTGAGCCCCTGGCCGTAGAAGGACAGCCCCTTGTACGAGTCCAGGTACGCCTCGGCGATCGCCTTCGCCTGGAGCTTGACGCCGGTGTCCGTCGGCCAGTCGCGCCAGTCGAGGAGCTGGTACTGGAGCGGGATGTTGTGCACCCAGTACCACTCCGCGAGGCGCTGCGCGGGGTGCCCGAAGGAGTCGTCGGGGCACTCCAGCCGCTCGCCGAGCCAGTAGTGTTCGCCCTGCCCCTCGCAGACCACGCAGCCGCCGTCGTCGCGGCGCGACTTGCGGTACTGCGTGTTGCTCTCCAGGACGGCCTCCTGGGACGGGGTGAGCGTGTGGGGGACCCTGTAGCCTCGTTCTGCCCAGAGGTCCCGTAGTGCTGTGGCCTCAACCTTGCCGGGAGGCCGGAGTCGCGGTGGTGTCATGAGCCGCCCTTATTCGGCGTTTCGCCGGGCTTCCCGAGGGCGCCCGCGCGCTCAAGCAGCTCGCGGAGCCGCACCGGCCCGTAGCCGATGGCCTCGACGCAGGCGTTCACGTAGTCGGCGGGGCTGCGCGGGGCCGTGACGTACCTCACCGGGTTCTGGTGCACGTGGCCGTGGACGTTCACGTCCCAGCCGCCGTCGTCCCGGTCGGCGACCAGGGGCTCGTGGGAGAACGCGACCACCAGGTCGTGCTCGGGCAGGTGCAGGCGCCGGACGGCCTTGTCGCCCCGGCCGATGACCTCGAAGCCGATGGCCCGGTACCACTTCGCGGAGTACTTGTCGTGGTTGCCGCGCACCAGCCGCTTCATGCCGGGAAGGTCGAGCACCCACCAGGGCGGGTCCTCGGTGAAGCCGCCCCAGAGCAGGTCGCCCAGGTGCAGGACGGACTCGCGCCCGCCGACCCGTTCGAGCCAGAGGCTCCGCATCAGCTCGTAGTGGTTGTCCGGCCGCGCGCCGTAGGCCCTGATGTTGCCGTGGCCCCAGTGGTTGTCGGCGACGACCCACGTCTCAAGGTTGAGCCAGTGGTCCACGGCCGGATAGTGACCGGCGCGGAGGGGACGTCCCCCAAACGGGGGGTTCGGGGCCGGACGTGGGGAAAGCGCGCCGGAACGACGAACACCTGTGGTGTCCAGCAGTTTGGTCCTTCAACACCTACCACTGGTGCATGAAAACTGCTAAGAACCTTCTCGCGCGCGCGAGGGAAATGAGGTCCTTTGGTCCCCCAACCGTCGGTTACAATGGGCGCGTGACGCAGTTCGCTCAGGAGTGCGAGTCCAACCTGGAGTGGCAGGAGGTCGAGGTCAGGTCGTCGACCGACCCGAAGAAGACCTACTCCGTGTCGATCCCGCCGTGGGAGGGGACGGAGGACATCACCTGCGACTGCCCGAGCTGGACGTACCGCGGGTACTGCCGCCACACGCGGGAGGCGATGCGGAAGATCTGCAACTGGACGTCGAACGACCCGGTGCCCCAGAGCGAGGAGCAGCGGAGGAACCACGTCTGCCCGCGGTGCGGGCGGAACACGGTCCTGGTCGAGGAGTGAACAGGACGGAGCGGCTGCACGGCGAGCTGGACGAGGCTTGGCTGGCGGCTACGAGAGAGGAGACGATGGCGAACCTGAAGCGGAGGAAGGTCGGCGAGGTCGCGGGCATCCCGGTGGTCGAGGACGAGTCGGTCCCCGAGGGGACGGTCGTCCTGGCCGAGGTCGAGACCGCCACGGCCCGCGAGGAGCTTACGGAGCTTGCCGAGCTGTACCTGGAGGCCGACATCAAGGAGAAGGCGGCGAAGCAGCAGAAGGAGCTGCTGCGCGGCCCGATCATGGAGCTGATCAGCGAGGTCGTCCGCGACGAGGTACCGCTGGCGACGAAGGTCGTCCCGGCCGACAAGGCCGAGGTCGACGACGTCTACGGCGGCGACGTCCGGGCCTGGCTGGCCATGCACCACCCGGAGTGGACGCTCCTGAACGCGACGACCGACGGCGAGACGTTCACTCTGGAGATCCAGGAGAATGACTCCCTGGTCAAGTTCGAGTTCGCGGTCGGCGACTACAAGTTCGGCCGCACCACGAGCACGTCGGCGCCCACGATCGACGCGGGAGCCCTGCGCGAGGACGAGCAGTTCCAGGCCCTCGGCGCCGAAGATGTAGTCGTGGAGCACACGATCTACGAGCTGGACGAGAAGGCCGCGACACGCTTCATGGTCGCCAACCCGGAGAGCGCCACGGTGTTCGCCAGGCACACGACCCCCGGCAAGGTGTCGGCGCGGCTCCTCCCGTTCAGCCAGCTCAAGGAGGACGCATGAGTGCGGAGGACCTGGAGAGGTTCGAGGGCGAGGGCGGCCAGCCGCAGGCCGACTACGCGATGACCGGAGAGATGCGGAAGACGTTCGACGGCACCGAGGTCTTCGTGCCGACGGGCAAGGTCCTCGACCCGGAGACGGGCGAGGTCCGCGACCCGGTGACGCACACGGGCGAGGCGCACGCCGAGCTGGCGGGCGTCGTGCCCGGAGGCGAGGAGCCCGAGCAGCCCGAGCAGGGCGGCGACGACCCCGTGCTGGTCGTACCGGAGTTCCCGGTCAGCGTGGCCGTCGTCGGCGCGCCGGGCTCGGGCAAGGCCCCGTTCGTCGAGGGGTTCGCCGCGGCCTGGGCCGAGGACGAGTTCCTGGGCCGGGAGGCCCTCCAGCAGATCGGCAACCCCGGCCTGGAGGTCGAGGCCCTCGGGGACGCCGTCGGCATGTTCGGCGGCTACCGCGAGCACCTGCTCGCGTGGGGGATCTCGCAGGCCCGCGAGGCCGAGGCGCGCCGCGACGGCGCGAGCTACATCGTCAACGGGACCGCCCTGGGCAACATCGCCCACGCGGGCGCGAACTTCGAGATGGTGATGCTCGGCCTCCAGCAGAGCGGTCTGGTCACGCCGGACACGCAGGTCAGGATGCAGCAGCTCCAGGCCACGCTCTCGACGCTGACGTTCCTGCTGGAGCACATGGGCGTGAAGTTCGCGTTCTACCTCCCGCTGGCCCCGGCGATCGAGGTCCCCGGCGAGGAGGCCGACGCGGCCAAGCGCCACGCCGCGCGGGTGGACAACGCCCTCCGGCAGGTGCTCGACGGGTTCGGGATGAACTTCCAGCGCCTCGACGGGACGACCGAGGAGCGCGTCGCGGTGGCGGTCGCCACCGTTAAGCAGATCATGACCGAGGGCGTCCTCGTGCCGCGCTCGGTCCTGGAGGCCGTCGGCGCGTAGCCAAGGCTCAAGGCTCGGTCCCCTAGGGTTTCGAGCCTTGAGCCTTGAAAGGGCGAGGGGGCCTTCCGGCCCCCTCGTTCGTTCCCTGCCTCGCTCGGAGCTTGAGTCGGCCTGTTGCCGACCTAGAAGCCCGTCGCGGGGGCGGGGTCCTCGCCCTTCGTGACCGCGCCCTGGAGGGCACGGAGGCCCGCCTGGAGAGCGCCGATCGCGGCTGCGGCGATCCAGTTCTTCCAGTCGGTCACGTCTCCCGCGCTCAGCCAGTTGAACAGCAGCACGGCGAACGCGCCGATGCCGCCCTGGAGGAACGCGTCGATCCACGCCCCGAACGGCTGCTTGACGTAGCTGCCGACCGAGATCTGCGGGATGTACTCCTGGAGGGCCTTGACGCCTGCCGCGATGGACGCGATCAGCGCCGCGATGCCGAGGGCCACGGCCGTCTTCACGTCCGCGGCGTCCAGCACCGGGCCAGCCAGGATCAGCGCGGACGAGCCGAAGGCGATCGCGAACGCCCTGGCCGCCGAACTGAACACTTCCTTGAACTTGCTCACTCGTACCTCCTTCGAAGGGTACCTCTCGCCCCTTACGGGGTCGCTACAATCCGTTTTCGGGCGCGCGCGCACGTTGCGGAGCCCGGCCCGGCGGCGGCCCATGCTTCCGCCGGGGTGCGGCGCATAAGGGGGGCTGTTCCCCCATCCCGACGACCGAAAGAGAAGATGTCCGCAGCGGAAGTTTTGACAGAAACAAAGGAAACGAGCCACCTCCACGACGCGACCGACACAGACACCGAAGCCCCCGACCCCGACCAGTTTTCGGCCTGGGCGGAGACGCAGTTCCGGGCCAAGTACGCCATGAGGGACGAGGCGGGCGCGGTGGAGACGTGGCGGGAGACGGCCCACAGGGTCGTCTCGAACGTGATGGGCGCGCTCGGCTACAGCCCCGGCGACGAGGAGTTCGACGGCGTCCTGCGCCTGGTCGAGCAGCGCAAGTTCCTCCCGGGAGGGCGCTACCTCTACGCCTCCGGCCGACCCCTGCACCAGACGCAGAACTGCCTCCTGCTGCGCGCGGACGACTCGCGCGAGGGCTGGAGCGACCTGATGCGGAAGGCGGGGATGGCCCTGATGACCGGCGCCGGGATCGGCGTCGACTACAGCGACGTCCGGGCGAGCGGCCAGCCGATCCACAAGACCGGCGGCCTCGCGAGCGGCCCGATCGCGCTCATGAAGATCGTCAACGAGATCGGCCGGAACGTCATGCAGGGCGGCTCGCGCCGCTCGGCGATCTGGGCCGGGCTCAGCTGGAAGCACGACGACGTGATGGACTTCATCCGCGTCAAGGACTGGAGCGAGGACGTGCGCTCGATCAAGGAGCGCGACTTCAACTTCGGCGCCCCGATGGACATGACGAACGTGTCCGTCATCCTCGACGACGAGTTCTTCGAGGCGTTCGGCAACGAGGACCACATCCGGCACAAGCTGGCGCAGGCCGTCTACTGGGGCACGCTCGACCGCATGCTCACGACCGCCGAGCCCGGCTTCTCGGTCGACACGGGCGGCAACGCGGGCGAGACCCTGCGGAACGCCTGCACGGAGGTCACGTCGGCCGACGGCGACGACATCTGCAACCTCGGGAGCATCAACCTGAGCCGCATCGGCGACAAGGACGAGATGCGCGAGGCCGTCCGCCTCGGGACGCTGTTCCTCCTGGCGGGCACGGTGTACTCGCACCTGCCGTACGAGGAGGTCCACGCGGTCCGCTCGAAGAACCGGCGCCTCGGCCTCGGCCTCATGGGCGTCGCCGAGTGGCTCGTCATGCGCGGGAAGCCCTACGGCCCGGACGGCGAGCTGGCCGAGTGGCTGGAGGTCTACGAGGAGGCCGACCTCTACGCGCGCGAGTACGCGGGCGAGCACGGCCTGACCGTCCCGGTGAAGACGCGCGCGATCGCGCCGACCGGCACCATCGGCATCATCGCCGAGACCACGACCGGCATCGAGCCGGTGTTCTGCGTCGCCTACAAGCGCCGGTACAAGACGGCGAAGTCCGACGGCAACGACGTGACGCAGTTCCAGTACGTCATCGACCCGGCCGCCGAGCGGCACGTCGCCCGCGGGGGAGACCCGGCGGACATCGAGGACGCCTACTCGCTCTCGCTCGACGTCGAGCGGCGCGTGGCGTTCCAGGCGTGGGTCCAGCGGTACGTGGACCACGGCATCAGCAGCACGATCAACCTCCCGCACCCGCTCACGGACGGGCGGGACCAGCGCGACTTCGGCGACATGCTGATCCGCTACCTGCCGAGGCTCCGCGGCATCACCGTCTACCCGGACGGCGCCCGCGGCGGCCAGCCGCTCAGCGTCGTGCCGTACGAGGTCGCGCTCGGCCAGACCGGCGTCGTGTTCGAGGAGAACGAGGAGTCGTGCGTCGGGGGCGTCTGTGGGAGCTGAGTGCGGCCACGAGCACTGCGGCCTGATGCTCCAGGCGCTCCCCTGGATCTCGCCGAGCATCTGCCTGGACAAGGCCGCGTCGACGAACCCGCTGACCGCCCGGGCCATCGAGAAGATCCGGGCGGACATGGCCGCCGAGGGCAGGAAGCCCGCCTTCGCCGCGAGGAGGATCGCGTGACCCGCAAGCTGGTGAAGTACGAGGCGTCCTGGTGCGGCCCGTGCCGCGCGTGGGAGCCGGTGATCCAGAGGCTCGCCGAGAGCTACGGCCTGGAGCTGGTGCACGTGGACGTGGACGAGCACCCCGACCAGGCCGAGGCCGCCGGGGTGCGCGGCCTGCCGACCGTCGTCCTGGAGGACCACGACGGCGAGGAGCTGGCCCGGACGACCGGCGCCCGCATGTTCGCGGCGGCCGAGCGCGACCTCGGGCTCAAGCCGACCGAGCGCGTCGGCTAGAAGGCCCCTCTCCGGCCGCCTCTGGGCACCTGTGGGGCGCGGTCGCCCGCGCCCTTACCCTTTCCCGCCCGCCTCCGCGGCGCGCAGAGAACGCCACTCTGCGCCGACCCGGAGCGCGGCCCGCGCGGTGTAGACGGCCACCAGGGCGACGATGGCCCAGCAGCCGACGATGATGACCACGTCGGCCACGTTGTAGGAGACCCACCCGGCGCCGACGAGGCGGTCGAGCGCACCAGCGCCGTCGCGGCCGTCGGCCACGAACGGGTTGGGCACGCCGCCCGGCGCGAGAGTCCAGAGCCGGTTCGAGAGCGAGGCCGCGAGGACCGCGCACCCGGCGACGCGCGTCGGCGGCCAGAGGGCGAAGGCGAGGAAGCACAGGTAGCCCGCGAGCGGGACCCAGCCCGGCCACAGGCTCCCGGCGTGGTCCCCGTGCAGGACCATGCTCCAGCGGCCGTGGTCCTCGACCTGCGTCTCGCTCGGGAGGAGGAGCTTCGTGAGGCCGTCCGCCAGGACCACGGCGGCGAACGCCACCATCCCCAGCACCCGGCCGCCTGAGTGCGCTCGGCTCTGGCCCATCCGGGACCTGGCCCTAGCCCAGCGGCGCCACATCTTCGTCATGAACGGGTTTTCGACGAGTGAGAGGCCCCTTCCGGGGCCTCTCTTTCGCCGGTCTGCTTGCTAGGCGCTTACCAGCAGCGGTTCAGGATCGCGCTGCCGTCCGAGTAGATGACCCACTCGCAGTTGAGCCAGTGCCAGTACCCGTCGTAGAACGTGTACACGCGCGAGTAGTAGAAGAACGAGGTCGGGGACCCGCCCCCTGGGTCGACGTTGTACGCGATCGCGCCGACGTTGGACGCGGCCGGTGCCGCTGCCGTCGCTCCGGTGAAGCCTGCCACCAGGAGAGTGCCGACGACGGCGAGCAGTGCGAACAGCTTCTTCATCAGCTTTCCTCCGTTTCCTGTGAGGTATGGTGGGGAAACTGGTCTACGCGGACTCGACCCAGCTCCGGTAGTGCCTGCGGAGCTGCTGGTAGTTCTTGGCGAGCCGCGGGTCCACCGTGACCGTGGCGCTCTTGCGCACCTTGTCCACCGAGCTGCCGCCCGTGAAGGTGGCCCCGTTGGTGAAGGCGTTCTGCGCCGACGTCTCGGTCGAGGCGAACGTGTTGCCGGTCGAGCCGGTGACGGCGGCCGTGAAGGTCACGGTGCCGGTCGCCCCCGTGCCCGCCCGCGCGCCAGCGGTGACGCCGGTCGGCTTGAGGGTGCCCGCCGCGTACGTGGTGCCCGAGCCCGCGGCGCCGTTGACGGCGGCCACGAGGTTGTCGAGCGCCGTGTCCGAGGACACGCCGATGAGCACCTGGCCCGCCGTCGGGGTGAGGGCGGTCTTCCAGGTGTAGGTGCGGTCGTTGATGGTGACGGTCGCGCCGTCGGCCGGGGCCGTGCCGGTCGAGTTGAGGACCGCCGTCGCGGCGGCCTCGCGGGAGAGGTTGAAGCTCGCCTGCGCCTCGGTCAGGCCGCGGATGGCCACGGACGAGACCGACGTGCTGCGGAGCCAGTCGCGCTTCTCGCGCCTCAGGACGCGGGCGACGCGGTAGTCGCCGAGGTCCACGGTCGTCACGGCGACGTTGCCGACCTTGACCTTCGAGGTCGTGCCGCCGCTCGTGAGGCGGAAGCCGCGTCGGTCGAGGCCGATGATCGACGTCGTGTTGGCGGTGGCGCTCGCCACGCGGATGAAGTTGTCCCGCTCGCGCGAGAGGACCTGCTGCGTGGCCGGGTCGTCGATGTCGACCTGGACGTTGTTGACCGCCGTCGCGTCCTTGACGAACTTGACGGTCTTGATGGTGCCGCCGACGGACTTCACGCGGAAGCCGCGCCTGCTCAGCCCTCGGATGTATACGTTCGTTGCCATGTCAGTGTTGTCCTCCTGCCCAGTTTCGTCCGCGCCACCGCGGCGCGGGAACCACTGATGTCGCTACTTACCCGCTCGGAGCTAGCGGGTTTCGAACCCGCGGTCGTACAGCGGCAGGCCCAGCTCGGCGTAGTGCGGGAACAGGGTGAACTCGCTGACCCAGGCGTCGTTGGTCAGCGCCTCGGCCCTCAGCTGGAGGAACCGGCCCCTCTCGTCGGGGTTGAAGTGGACCGCGCCCTTCGGGTCGTTGACCAGGCCGTAGAAGCGCCGCCACGGGCCGTTCTCGACCGCGCGAACGCTCCAGGAGACCCGGCGGCGGCCGATGACGACCGAGTCGACCCAGAAGAAGCCGAGCGGGGTGTCCGGCGCCTCGCCGGGGCCGAAGTTGAAGCTGTACGGCAGGCCGGTGATGAGGTCCTTGAAGCGGCGCAGCTCGAAGCGGAGCGAGTTCCACTGCGACGGCTGGAGGCTCGGCATCACGAGCGGGTACGAGGAGCCGCCCGACTGGAGCGAGATGGTGGGCTGGTTGGCCCGGGAGACGTTGGCGGGCACCCAGATCTGCGCCTCCAGGTACGTCTCGTACCAGTCGTCCACGACGAACTGGTTCGTGTCGAGCCCGGAGAGCGTGCGGATGCCGCCCGCGCCCGAGACGGTCTTGGTCTGGTCGCGGAAGGCGTCCGGGCCGTCGAGCGTCTGGAACAGGTCGCCGTCCGGCGCGAAGACCGCCTGGAGGCGCGCCCCGTCCACGGGCGTCCTGGCCTCGTAGACGCGCGTCGTCAGGGTGGCGTAGCCGACCGGCGCCTGCGTCAGCTCGGAGACGTAGGCGTCCCGGTTGAGCAGGTCGGCCATGAAGCCGACGCGGCCGTTGCGGAAGGTCCAGTCGTCGCTGCTCTGCGTGTCGAGCGTCCAGACCGTGCTTACGGTGTCGTGCGAGCGGTTGACCTGGAGCACGCGCGAGTCGAGGCTCTTGCCGACCAGCTTGACGTTCCAGGCGTACAGGGAGTTGGGGTCCGGCCCCTGCGCGCTGATCGTCTCCTGGTAGAGCGTCGTGTAGCTCGTGACGCCCGCGGCCGTGTCGCGCCGCTGCGCCTCGAACTCCAGCGTGTCCTCGTTCCACTTGAGCCTGACCACGATCGCGGAGCCGTCGTCGGAGTCGGAGATCTTGGTCTCGCGGAGGATGATCGCGAGCGTGTTGACCAGCGGCGGCACGGCGTCGGCCGGGGAGGTCCCGCCCCCGCCGCTGAAGAACAGCGTGTAGGCGCCGTCCACCGGGAACGGGTCGTCCGGCGTGCCGTTGCCGCGGATGAACTCGAACGCCCTGGCGACGCTGCCCGCGTAGGCGGCGCCGTCGAGCGTGACCGGCGGGGTGATGATGCCCCAGCGCGTGTCGAAGTCGAGCGCGCTCGGCACCCAGGAGTCCTTCACGGCCCTGACGGCCATGACGGTGATCGTCTGGGCCGCGCCGGGCGAGCCCTTCAGCGTGATCTTGATGCCCGAGACGGACGACAGGGTGAAGCCCGTGCCCGCGCCGGACGTGAAGCCGGACAGGGCCAGCCTCAGCTCCGGGAGGGTCGCGGTGTTGCCGGTGAACGCGACCGCGGCCGAGTTGAAGGCCGCCGTCCCGAACGAGCCGTCGGGGCTCGACGTGAGCTGGACCGTGCTCGTCGCGGCCGTGAACGTGTGCCAGTCCGGGAAGACGATCGAGAGCTTGTCCTCGTTCGAGATGTCGACCGCGTCGCCGGGGATCGAGCTGCGGAGCGCGGTGTCCAGCGCCGAGCCGTCGGTCGTGACCTGGAGGCCGTACCAGCCGCCGCGCGACGCGATCTTCCCGTAGAAGAACGTCTCGCTCCACGGCGCGCCGATGCCGGTCGGCGCCTCGCCGGTCGTGCTGCCGGTCGCGGAGTAGTGCTTCCCCTTGTACTCCACCACGTCCCCCGACGAGTAGGCGACCGTCACGTCCCACGCGCCCCTGTACGAGTGCGTCAGGCCGCTGTGGGTGTCGGTCAGCCAGTCCTCGGAGAAGATGTCGCCGAGCTTGACCTCAAGGTTCGTCTGGAAGACGTCGTCCAGGTACGGGTCCTGGGGCACCGTGTCCAGGTCGGGGTACTGCGGCACCGCGAGGGAGTCCGCCGCGACGCGGAACGAGCGCAGGTCGACGTGCTCCTGCGTCGCCAGGAAGTCGGCCGCCGAGGGGTTGGCGACCTCCTCCGTGATGGAGTCGTCCCACGGGGTCGGGACGTTCCAGCGCCCGCGCGGGTCGTCGAAGGTGTCTCCTACGGGGAAGGGCATCGCCTGTTATACGTCCGTGAAGTCCTCGGCGCCAGAGAGGACCGCCACGCCGGTCGCGGTCGCGCCGTCGTCGTGCTGGATGCCCTCGTCGGTGACGGAGGCGTCGCCGTCGCCGACCGAGGTCGCGGCGTCCGCGTAGGCGCTCGCCATGTTGTCGTACTGGCCGCCCGGCGCCGGGCCGGGGCCGCCGTAGGTGCCGGTGCCGTAGCTCGGGGCGTACGGACCCTCGTCCGCCAGGACGGTGCCCGCGCCCACGACCACGCCCGAGTCCTCGGTCGGCGGGGCCGGGATGGCCGCGCGCCCGACGACCACGGCCGCGTCCGCGTAGACCGTCGGCTGCTCCGGGACGCCCATGCGCTGGGTGTAGACCGAGCGGGAGATCCAGTGGGTGAGCACGCCGTCCTCGTCGCGCTTGTGGTCCACGACCCAGTCGTCGTTCTGCCAGTACTGGACGCCGAGCTTCGAGGGGCTGCTGTAGACGAGGACGTTCGCGAGGGTGCCGCCCTGGCCCTCCAGCTTGACCGGGAGGGTGCCCGTCAGGGTCACGGCCTCGTCGGTGTACTGCGTGTCGTTCTGGTAGGTGACGTAGACCGTCTGGCCGTCCTCGATCTGCGTGCCGGTCTCGCGCTCCCAGGTGTTGTCCTCCAGCAGCACGTCGTCGGCGAGCACGTCCTTGATGATGTCGTCGTCGTGCTTGACCGTGTAGCGGTTGCGGATGAACTGTACCTCGTCGATGCCGACGAAGTACGCCTTGCGGTTGAACTCCGCGGCGTCCTCGCGGTACACGTGGCGGCAGGTGCGGTTGAACCGCATCGGGACGCCGACCAGGTGGGAGTACGCCTCGGAGACGCGGTTGTTGGTGCTGGAGACCGTCGGGATGGCGTCGAGCGGCACGGGGTTCACCTGCCGCTCGGTGGTGCCCGAGGCGAACGGGTCGAACCGCTGCACGACCATCCGGCCGAGCACGGAGTCCTGGTCGACGCTCGCGAGCAGGGTCGACTTGTACTTGTCCGAGTAGGACAGGAAGATCTTCGAGCCCGTCACCGGGTCGAAGACGCTGCGCTCGTCGGTGTTCACGAGGTTCGTGTTGATGAGCTGCGACTCCTTGACCTCGCCGAGCGCCAGCGCGGAGAAGAACTCGCGCTCCTTGTACTCGAACTCCAGCACCGGGTCGGTGAGGTCGTCGAGGACCTGCGTCTGGACCGGCGTCTTCGAGCGGAGCCACCAGTCCTCGACCACGTTGCGGAGCTGCGAGTTGGTGAACTGGTCCTCGACCCACGTCGGGAAGCGGCGGTAGACCTTCGGCGGGAGCGGCGGGAAGGTCGGCACGCGCCACGGGAGCGGGTTCAGGCTCGTGAACTCCAGCTTGACGTAGGCGCACCGGACCGGCTGCGGGAACTCGATGTGCTCGTTGGAGCGGAGCGTCCACGACGTCTGCGCGACCGGCGTCCAGAGCAGGTGGTCCCACTCGTCCGGCAGCACCGGCTTGTCGCCCTGCACGTTCTCGCGCGAGTAGTAGGCGTTCATCTTGACGCCCGGGGTGCGGGCCGAGATGAGCACGCCGTCGATCAGGCGCAGCAGGTACTCGTTGTCGTCCGTGCTCCACTCGCGGAGGTCGAAGTAGAGGCTCTCGACGCCGTCCGGGCTCGGGACCGGGTCGCTCATCCAGCCCGCCTTGTTGCCGTCCACGACGTACTGCGCCTTCTCGCGCCGGACGCCGTAGCGGTACGAGTTGCCGAGGAAGTCGCGGCCCTCGTCGGCCACGTCCGCCCAGACGCGCATCACGAGGTTGCGCGAGCCGTCCTGCACGTAGTCGCCGACCACCGGGTCGTACTTCGAGACCGGGTAGACGCGGCTCGCGGTCGCGGTCGGCGCGCTCGCGCTCGGGAAGCCGGTCGTCAGCTCGAACTCGACGTCGCTCGTCATGGAGTCCACCTGGAGCGCCACGCCGGTCGCGGGCGTCTGGACCCACGCGCCCTCGGTCAGCACGAGGTCCTGCGGGGCGGTGGCGGCCACCGTGGCGTCGCCGCTGACGAACGCGAGCGTGCCCGGGAGCGGGGTGCTGGAGAGGAACTGCTGGGTCAGCGAGACCTGGTTGACCGTCGTGTCGTTCAGGCTGAGGACGCGGAACTCGTAGAGCGTGTCCGGGTTGGTCGGGATCGCGTCCTGGTCCTCCAGGTACCAGTTGATCCAGTTGAGCCCGACGTCGTAGCTGCCCTCGTGGATGCCGGTGAGGAGCCGGTTCGGGGCGAGGCCGTCGGACACGTCCCACAGCGACCACGACAGGCTGACGTCCGACTCGGTCGGCATCTCGGTCCCCTCCGTCAGCACCGGCTCGACCTGCGCCAGGAGGCCGAAGCCGAGGATGTTGGGCCACACGTCGCCGCCGCGCGCGGCCGAGGCCGGGACGCGGAACTGCTGCTTGACCTCGCGCGTGAGCGCGTTGTCCGTCGAGGGGACGACGTACGCCTCCAGGTCGGCCGGGGTGTCCTGCGCGAGCAGCGGCCCCACGGTGTCCTTGGCCGACGAGATGAAGCGGCCGATCCGCATGTGCTTGACCATGACCGCCCACTTGAACTGCGAGCTGGTCGCGACCGGCCAGGCGTCCGTGCGCCGGGTGAACGTGAAGCGGAGGTACCGCGTGTGGACCATGTTCCCGCGCTTGGTAGCGAACACGTAGTCGGCGTTGAGCCACGCCGCCCGGTTCCCGGCGTCGAAGAACACCCGGTCGTCGAAGGGCTGGCCCTCGACCGGGGCGACCGGCGTCCAGAGCGACGTGCGGTCCGGCGCGGAGATCGCGTCGTACTCGATGGTGACGTCGACCGGCACCCGGAGCACGTCCATGTTGACGTAGTTGACCTCGCGGATGCGGCCGAGGTCGATCTCCAGGACCTCCTTGGTGTACTGGCCGCCCTGGTCGGGCGGGGTGTAGACGGAGCCGTCCGAGCCCGGGAACAGCGCGGCGAACCGCTGCTTGCTGGCCCACCAGAACTTGTCCGGGTACTGGACCTCGTCCACGCCCGGGAGCGTGAAGTACTCGATCGGGTAGACCGCGTTGACGAGCAGGTTAGCTGTCAAGGAAGCTCCCCTCGAAGACGAGCGGGGTGTTCTGGCTGGCGACGGCCTGCTCGGCGGTGAAGCCCGCCGACGGCAGGACGTTGAGCAGGAACGGGAAGATCGCCCCGATGACCGGGAAGAACGCGCCCGTGTGCTCCGAGCGGTACTGCTCGTAGGGCGACACGTTGTTGACCGCGGTGTAGAAGCTGTTGCTGCCGTACGTCGGGTCGAGCAGGGCCTCGCCCGTGTAGGCGTGCTCGCTCTCGACGTCCAGGAAGACCACCGGGAGGTCGCGGTTCATCCCGTAGTAGTTGCCGGGCTCGGTCTCGACGCCCGCGACCATGAACAGGTTGCTCTCCGGGTCCGTGTCGGGCCACGGCACCGAGGCGTTGCCGGTGACGAACCGCGTCACGTTCATCCTCTCGGAGGAGGCGACGGGCGGCGTCTCGATCGGCACGATGTCGTACCTGGCGGTCTCGGGCTTGAAGGTGACGGCCGACGAGACCGGCCGCAGGCGGTCGATCAGCTCGACGGCGTTGCGCTCGATCTCGGGAAGCAGGCGGAAGAACGGATCCTTGACGAGCAGCTGGTCGCTCTCGACCGTGTACCGCTCCTCGCGCGCGGGCTTGGTCTCGACGTAGGCGCCGGGGTTCGGCGCGATCTTGACCTCGAAGCTGTAGGCGACGAAGCCGAGCGGCCCGTTCGAGCTGGTGCCGCGGGTGCGCTCCTCGGGCGGGTCGTCGAGCACGGCCGCGCGGTAGTGCGTCGCCAGCCCGTACGGCTTGGCGAACGGCAGGCCGACGCCCGCGGCCCACGTGTAGCCGACCGGCGGGGCGTCGAGGTTGCTGTCCGTCGTCTCCGACTGGGTCACCATGCGGACGACCGCGGACGTGCCGTTCTCGTTGTCGAGGTCCAGCGACGGCCAGGTCACGTACGGGCTCTGCGGCTCGCCGCGCTCGTTCCAGCGGTAGACGCTGAAGTTGCCGGGGGCGATGGTGCCGTTGGTCGGCCGGAGCACGAGCGCGTTCAGGCCCGCGGCGCCAGCCCAGGTGCCGGACGTGTGGCCGGAGTCGGTCGCGACCGCCGTGCCCACCAGGAGGTAGAGGCCCATCGTCTGCGAGGACGTCTCCGTGGGGTTCGGGGAGGAGAACGCCGGGACGGTCCCGCCCGCGGCGGGGATGGTCGGCTGCCGGTTCTTGTTGGCCGCCACGATCAGGATCAGGTCGCCGGGCAGGTGCGGCGGGATGGCGATCGTCTCGCCCGCGCCGGTCGCGGAGCCGACGACGTCGATCTTCGCCTGGGGCGGCGGGACGTAGGACAGCTCGGCCGCGAACTGCGCGACCGGCGCGGGCACCGGGCGGCTGACGCCGCCGTCCAGGGTCGGGGACGTGAACTCCCAGACGCGCTCGTAGGGCGTGACGTACGAGACGTCGTTGCCCGGGTCGAAGCGCGGGAGCACCGCGACCTCCTCGCACGCTGGCGTGATGCCGTCGGGCTTGAGCCCGAGCGCGAGGTCGCTGTACTGGTCGAAGATGAAGCGGTACTGCGGGCTGATGTCGCACGTGACGCCCGTGCCGCTCTCGGCGGCCAGGCGGATGCCCTCGCCGTTGTTGCCGTACCGGACCGCGGTCCAGAACTTCGCCACGCGCTGGTAGTACCGCTGGTCGGCCAGCTCGACGAGGTTCCACTGCGTCGGCGTGAGCGCGTCGGCGTCGGCGTTGTACGTGTACGTCTCGCTGCGGAGGCGCTGGAACTGGAACTGGGCGACGTAGACGTCGTTCAGGATGTCGAAGCTGACGAACTCGGCCTCGTACTTGAGCCGCGCGGCGTACGCCTGCTTCTTCGCGAGCCCCGCGCCCGAGTCGCCGCAGAGCGCCTGGAGCAGGCGGAACAGGTGCGTGTCGCGGCCCTGGTGGTAGACCTCCTCCGGGAAGCGGTCCATCAGGTCCTCGACGGACTGCGGGCCGTTCAGCGGCTCCACGACGAGGTTGTCCGTCGTGAAGACGGTCTGCGTCAGGCTCGCGTTGCCGCTCGCGATCTCCGTCAGGGTGGGCACCTGCTACCTGCCCCTCACTAGGTTCCCCAGGTGTTCTGAGCCCTGACCGAGATGGTGATCTGGTTCCGGCTCGGGACGGCCGGAAGCTCGTTGTCCTGGAGGAAGAAGTCGGTCGTCACGTAGTACGGGCCGCCGTCGAGGGTCGAGCCGTCGGCGCCGACCTCCTCCAGCTTGTTCCCGCTCGGCGTGTCGTTCGTCCACCGCACGTTGTCCACGCCGGGCACGTTGTGGATGACCTGGAGGATGTCGCTGAGCTGCACGGCGCTGCCGAAGTACTGGTTCCGGTAGTACGTCGAGAGCGCGGCGCTGATCGAGGCGTCGACCGTCGACCGGGTCGCGCCGAGCGTGTACATGACCGTCACGATCGGGCGGAAGTAGCGGAGCTTGGCGCGGTGCACGAGCACGTCCTGCGTGACCTGCTTGTTCTTCTCCGTGATCGCCTGGAGGTCGCTGACGTTCTGGTCGTAGAGGTACGAGTCCACCGTGAACGCCGTCCCGAACAGCTCGTCGATCTTGTTGCCCGAGTAGACCTCGCCGTCCTCCGGGAGCTGGCCCGGGAGGTAGTTGTTCCCGGCCAGGAACCACTCGATCCCGTTGCGCGCGCGCACGGAGCCGTGGTGCGAGTTGACCTCGACCGCGGTCGCGTAGTGCGCCTTGTAGCTGTACGTCCCCGTCGCGGGGTCGTACTGGTTGTAGTACGTCGCGTCGCCGGGGTTGTAGTAGTTCGCCCGGAAGAACAGGGCCGCGCCGACCTGGATCGTGTCGGGGAGGTCCACGACCGGCTGCCAGTAGAGCGGCTGGAGGCGGTTGCCGATGCCGCACGGCGCCGAGTCGATCTTGCGCCGGAAGTTGACGACCTTCGGGGCCGTCAGCTTCTGGTACGTCCAGAGGAGCGCGTTGGTGTTCTGGACGTTGTGCGTGTCGCCCGGGAGGACCTCGGTCGAGCTGGCCGCGGCGATGTTCTGGCCGTCCACGAAGATGTCCACGCAGTTGAGGATGCCGAACTCGATGTCGTTCCTGGAGTTGACGCTCATGTAGGCGTGCTCCAGGAGCAGGATCTCGCCCGTGGCCGCCAGCGCGTTGCCGAAGGGGTTCGCCTCCGCGTCGTACGGGTTGAGCAGGGTCACGTTCGGGCTCGTGGCCGGGGTGTCGTCCGCCTGCGCGCCCGCGGCGCCCGGCGTGGTGACGCCGACCGTGACGGTGCCGCCGGTCGCGAGCGCGGCGTCGATGACCAGGGTCGGCACGTCCGCACCGCCCAGCTCGTTGACGAAGGTGACGGTGAACGGGCCGCCGTCGGAGCCCGTGACGTTCACGTTGCCGTCGCCGACCGTGGCCAGCGCCCGGAGGGCCGTCTGGAGGGCCGCCGCCGTCGGGGCCGCGGCGCCCGCGCCGATCACGCCCGTCTCGACGCCGTTGAACGAGATCGTGAAGGTGCCGCCCGTGGCGGTCCTGGTGATGGTCTGGACCTCGTTCGTGCCCGCGGCCGACGCGTCGACCGGCGGCGAGTTGAACACGAAGTCCACGTCCGGCCGGAAGAACACCGCGGTCGCCGGGTCGAGCGTCGAGTTGGTGAGGTAGAAGTTGGTCGGCCAGGTGTACTTCGAGTACGGGACCGTGCTCTGGGCCGTCGTCCGCTTGTGCGGGAACAGCGTGCCGTCGTCGTCGTAGCCGCCAGCCTGCGTCTCCAGCGCCACGTCGCGCGCGGCGGGCACCTGGACGTACTCCTGGTACCGGCTCATCGGGCCGACGACGTTCGCCTTGGTGACGCCGCTCATCGCGACCGCGAGCGCGAGGAACATGTCCGTCGTGCCGCTGATGTTGCGGAGGAAGGTGTTCTGGAAGCGCGTCTTGTAGGCCGCGTCGTTCTCGGCGTCGAGGCCGCCGACGAGCGGGGCCGCGTTGGTGACGTTCGTGATGCCGTTGATCGACCTCAGGCCGCCAAAGCCCGTGACCTGGCCCGCGTCCACGTTGCCGATCGTGCCCGCGACGGTCGCCTGGACCGGCACGACCACGCTGAGCTGCCCGGCCTCCAGGACCGCCTGCTGGACCGTGACGTAGGTGACGGTCGGGAACAGGAGGTCGTCGATGAGGGCCTGCACCTGCGTCCCGAGCGGGATGGTGATGGCGTTGGTGGCCGCCGTCGTCCTGCTGAACGTGACCGAGCCGTACGCCGGGACGGCCGACTGGCGGGAGAAGTTGAAGACCGAGAGGTAGGCGTCGAGCCTGCCGCCCGCCATCGCGTCGAGGTCGTGCTGCTGGTTGAGGACCGTGAAGTCGACCTGCGAGCTGGCGGCCATCTCGGCCGTGGCCTCGATGAGCTTCCGCTCCGGGGTGCCGACCTCCGCGCTGACCGACGGGTCGAGCAGCTGGAGCTGGTTGATGATGTTCTGGGTGATCTGCTCGACTGTGAACATGGGCTACGCGAGGGGCTGGACGAACTTGACGTTGTCGCCGTTGGCGGTGGTGATGGAGATCGTCACGACGGCCGTGTCGCCGAGCTGCTTAACCTCGACGGCGTTGACGGTGCGGAGGATCTCCCCGGTGGAGAAGGTGTTCTTGCCGCCGAACCTCGTGACCTCCGTCTGGAGGCGCTGGGCCTGGCGCAGCTGGTAGGCGTTGAGCACCCGCCTGATCTCGGCCTCGATGACGAGGGTGTCCTCGGCCGAAAAGACGCCGCCGATCGAGGAGCCGACGATCGAGCCGTCGGAGAGCTGCCCGCCGTCGAGCGTCGAGCCGTAGTCGGCGTGCATCGGGTCGGTGCCGCGCGGCTCAAGCAGCCAGTGGCGGATGTCCTGGACGAGCTTCTGCGTCCCCGAGACGACGGCGAAGCCGCCCGGGCCAGCGAAGTTGAGGTCCCCGTTCCTGATCTGTAGACTCCAGGTCATGCTCACCCCTTACGCGCTTGAGAGGGCGCGTTAGCTAACCTCGTCCGCGGTCTCGTAGCGGACGAGGAGAGCGCCGATCTCCCCCATGGTCGCGTCGAACGTGATCGTCTTCGTCGCGTCGTCGTACGTCCACAGGTCCGGCCAGAGGAGGAGGCCGTTCAGGAAGACCGTGATGCTGGAGGCGCCCAGGGGCGCGTGGGTGAGGACGGCGGTGGCGAAGCCCCCGTCGCCGACGAGCGGGTGCTCGACGAAGTCCTGGACGACGTTGCCGCCGATCGCCGAGAGCTTCTTGCCCTGGATGTAGATGTCCCCGGGGGCGTCGATCGAGAGGTCGCCCTGCTGGAGGCCCGCCATCTCCTCCGGCGTCGCCATCCTGCTTTCGAGGTACCACGTGTACCCCTTGCGGATGGCGATCCACCGCTCGCCCGGGGCCGGGATCGCCATGAGCCCGGCGGGCTGGTCGCGGTACGAGCACTGGATGATCGCGCCCGTGCGGTCGCGCGCGTGCGCCTGCATGACCTCGATGTCGACGTCGTCGATCAGGACCGCCGCGTACTCGTACTGCTGCTGCGGCGCGGTGGAGAAGACGCTGCTCACGCCGCGCCCACCGTGTTGATCGTGCCGCCGAGCGCGAAGCCGGGCAGGTCGGTCGCCGAGGCGTTCGCCTTGCCCTTCGAGACGGACGGCGCGGTGAGCGTCGCCTGCGTGGTGAAGCCGCCCTGGTAGTCGAACGAGTGCGTGACCGAGTCGCAGAACATCTGGATGTGGTGCTGCGGGAACTCGATCAGGCCGCCCGCCATGACCTCGGGCTGGAAGGAGAACTGGACCGTCGTCGCGAACTGCTGCGCCCAGAGCTGCATGAACCGCTGCCAGGCCATGAGGAACTCGTAGAACGGGTTGCGGATGAGCGGCTGGTCCTCCTTGTGCGGCCTGGCCCCGTAGTGCTCCAGGAAGTTGAAGGCGTTGGAGAGCCGCGCCTCCTCCATCGTCACGTTCGAGTCCGAGTCGCCGCCCTCGCGCGCCTGCGCGTCGTTCGTCATGTTCAGCGGCACGATGAAGGCGTCGAGCATCCCCGGCTGGGTCAGGGTCGCGAGCCCGCGCGAGGCGGCCTGCTGGAACGCCTCCTGCATCTCCCCGACGCCCGCGAACGAGTCGCCGATGACGTAGACGTGCGTCGCCAGGGCGTCGTCGTTGAGCTGGATGCCGAAGTCCACGATCTCGATGTCGTAGATCTTCCAGTACGGGTCGCGGCTCGCGCCGAAGTAGTCGGGGTAGAAGGCCATGAAGCGGCCGTCCGGGAGCGAGCGGAAGGTGCGGAGGCTGGCGGCGCAGAACTGCTGCACGCCCTTCAGGCACGACACGTCGTTCATCAGCGCCTTGTCGCCGACCAGGACGTTCGACGCGATGAAGTCGGCCGGGAACGCGAAGTTGGACGCGAACGCGGCGTTGGCGCTGAAGGCGGCCAGCTGCTTGAAGGTGATGCCTCCCTCGACGCCCGCGGCGTCCACCGCGTCGCCGCCGAGGAGCGGGTCGGTGAGCGTGAGCGTCCCGAGCTTGTCGAACAGCGGCACGTTGACCTTGACGAGCATCGCGGGCGGGTTGCCGATCGTGAGCGGGATGCCGCTCGTGACACCGTTGTCCAGGGCGACGTGCGTGCTCGCGGTGAGCAGCTCGATCCGCTGGTACTCGGGCTTCCCCTTGTAGAAGCTCCAGAGGCGCGCGAGGTCCTTCTCGCTGCCGGTGAGCACGAGGTCGAGCGGGTTGGTCGTGCCGCCGCGGACCTGGATGTTCGGCGCGATCGACTTGGCCTGGATGAGCGCGGCGCCTAGCTCGGGCACGGCGTCCTTGAGGCTGCCCGACTGGATGACCTTGAAGTCGGCCGGGGTGACGCGTGCCTTGACGAAGTCGCCCGTGAGCGGCGTGTTCTTCACGTCCACGCTGATCGTCGCCGACGGCTTGCCGACGTCGGTCTTCTGCGTGCCGGACGCCTGGAGCGCGACCTTGTAGAGGTTGTCGAGCGTGTCCGGCGGGCTGACGTTCCGGCCCAGCGCCGCCTCGACCCACTCGCGCGCGGCCTGCACGTCGCCGCCGAGGGCCTTGTCGGCCTTGTCGGTCCTGTTCTTGTTGAGCCGCTTGGCGAACAGGGTCGCCGAGAGGGTCGGGTCCATCACCCGCTCGGGGGCCACGCCGTCGATCTGGTCGTTGCCGCTGCCGATGATCGGCACGCCGCTGAGGAGGCCGCCCGAGTTGGGCCGCAGGGCGTAGAGCCCGTAGCCCCACGCCGGGTTGCTGGTGTCGGTGACGTGGTAGTCGGGGCGGAAGTGGGTTGCGAGCAGGCCCGCGAAGATGAGGAGCCACGGCGGCAGGCTGCTGGCGGTGGCCGCCGCCGAGACCTTCCTGACCTCGGCCAGGGTCGCCGACGGCAGGGAGTTCTTGACCGCCTCGGCCACGCTGTCGTCGTCCGGGGCGGCGTCGGGGCTGTTGTCCACGCCGGTCACGCCGCTCACGCCGAGGAGCTTGCCCATCAGGCCGCTGAGGTCCTGGAGGGTCTGCTCGGTCGCGTCCTCGACCGACGTGTACAGCTCGGTCGCCTTGGCCGCGATGCCGACCGGCATGTTGCTGATCACGATGTCCTTCGGCGACCACCCGGCGATGTCCACCAGGAACCGGCCGAGCAGGTCGGCGAAGCTCGCGTCCGAGGCGATCTTCGGGGAGTTCGTGTTCCCCTGCGTCTGGGCGAGCACGTTCCCGGTCGTCGGGTCGTAGGCCCAGCCGTTCGCCTGCATCCAGTTGCGGAACACCGGCAGGCCCGGGTCGAACCAGTTGAACGCCAGCTTCTTGAGCGTGCAGGACGCCTCGAAGATCGCGTTGCCCGGGTACGCCTGGTAGTACGGGACCGAGTCGAGGTAGCCGGTGAAGACCTGGACCGGGTGGCCCGGGATGCGCTGCATCCAGATCGTGACGAGGTCCATCGGCAGGAAGATCTGCTTCGAGCCGTCGCTCGGGCTCCTGATCCACTTGCGGAAGCGGTTGCGCAGCTCGAAGCGCGCCTTCGAGAGGTCGCCGAGGTTCTGCGTGACGGAGCCGCGCACGATGTCGCTGGACACGTCGTAGATCCTCGGGTCGCCCTTCTCGTCGAGGATGTTCGAGGACCGGATGAAGACCCAGACCTTGGGGGCGTAGACGAGCCTCCTCACCGCTTGAGCCCCTTGTCGTCGTAGCGGTTGCCCGCGCCGTCCACGCCGTCCCTGATGTACGACCCGTCGTAGGCGTTGTCCGAGCCGGGGCCGCGGCAGCCGCCGGGGAACTTCACCGGGGCGGCCACGCCGGGCGCGAAGTTCGAGCCCGTCATGGGGTTGTTCTTCTCCATGTACTCCGTGTCGCTGCTGTAGCCCCACTTCCCGTCGCCGTGGTCGCCGAAGACGGCCGCGCGGTCGCACCCGCCGCCCCCGCCCCCGCCGGTCCCGGCTTCCCCGTTGCCGCCGCCCGTGAAGTCCCACTTGGTCTGGGTGTCGGGCGCGAGCGCGGCCGAGAAGGCCGGGCCTGTGGCCGTCGGGTGGTACAGGTCGCCGAAGGCGTCGGTGAACACCTGCTTGTACTCCAGGTTGGTCATGATGTCGAACTCGACGTCGTCGTCGCCCTGGAGGTCGTCGTTCAGCACCTTGCAGGTGAGGGTGAACGCGGGCTGGAACTTGAACCGCTCGTGCCCGGCGGCGATGTTGGTGACGGCCACGTCCCAGCTGATCTTCGGCGCGTGGCGGTACGTGCCGGGGCGGCCGGACGGCGCCATGCGGAACTTGACGCTCTCGGTCTGGTCCGCCGACTCGGAGAAGTCCTGGTCGGTGCTGTCGTCCACGATGCGCAGGTGGTGCGCCTGGACGAACTCCACGAGCTTGTCGTACTCGTCCTGGCTCGGGCAGATGCCCTCGATCACGAAGTCGCCCTGGCTCAGGTTGCGCGGGTAGAAGCTGCGGGACTTGAGCGCCTGGGCGAAGTCGCCCGAGAGCGACCAGCCGGTGGAGACGCGCGCGACGTAGAGGTAGATCTTCTCCAGGTACTTCGAGCCGTTCGCGGCCGTGACGTTAGCGCTGAGCGACGCGTTGGACGTGATCTCGCTGGCCGCCTTGGCCCCCGGGTCCACGACGCTGAGCCCCTGGCCGGTCGCCCGGAACGGCGGCTTGCGGTCGACGGTCCCCTTCGCGTAGAACGGGAGGCGGTCGTCGTCGGTGGGTCGGCGGAAGGCCATCAGTCCGCCAGGATCCTCACGACGTACTCCAGGTCGCCGCGGTAGTTGACGCCCTGCCGCCTGGCGGGCTGGTCGTCGTAGCTCGGCGGGTCGCCGCCGAAGCTCGACACCGTGGCCGAGGACGCGCTGCCCGCCGTGGCGACGATCGTGACGTGGCCGGGGTAGATGCAGAGGTCGCCGCACTTGTAGTTCTCCGTCACGTGGCGCGCGGTCGAGAGCTGGCCCTGCGAGTCGCTCTGGGCCGGGATGCGGATGCCGATGGCGTCGTAGCAGAGGGCCGTGTAGCCCGAGCAGTCGGTGTAGATCGGCGTCCGCCTGGACGGGTCCACGCCGAACTCGCTCCTGCCCGCCGGGCCGCCGAACGCGTAGTGCCAGTTCGCCTTGTTGCCCTCGGCCGCGAGGATGTACTCCAGGATCTTGCCGCGCTTGCCGCCCTGGTCGCCGACCTGCGCGTCCGCCGCGTCGAGCGCCGCCTGGACGCACCGCTTGGTCGCCTGGTAGATGTTGCCGCCGTAGTTCCCGCCGCCCGGGCCGACCCACTTCACGAGCCCGGTGGTCGGCCAGTTCAGGAGCGGGTTGCCGCTCTTGAGCGCCTCCAGGATGTCGTTGTAGTTCCCCGTGTCCCGGATGAACTTAATGGTCGTCTCGACGCCCGTCTTGTAGTCGGGGAAGATGGCGATGTGCACGCCGTTCGAGGACACGAAGAAGTCCGTGCCCGGGGGCGACGGCGGCCCCGCGTTGACGTTGAGCCAGTTGAACTTCGCCTTGCTCGACCCGGTGCCCCCGCCCTCGGCGGACCACCAGGACTTCATGAAGCAGACGTTCTCCTGCGTCGCCTGGTAGCCGAGGCCGCTGAGCACGTCGGACACCCACTGCGGGGCCTGGGCGCCGCCGATCGTTACCGCCGAGCCGCCGTCGGTGCCGTCCGACGAGACCGACGAGTTGAAGGCGCTGCCGAGGTAGTCGGTGTAGCCGCCGGACGGGATCTGGCCGAGGTACTCGCCGCCGAGGAGCTGGTTCCAGACCGAGTACGGGTCGGTCTTGTTGATGTCGCCCGGGTCGCCGAGCGGGTTGAAGCCCCAGGTCATGAAGTTCGAGCCCGCCCACGAGGCCACGAGCGTCTGGAAGTTGTCGCCGAGCCGCTGGGCCAGGCTGTCCAGGCCCGGCGCCGCCAGGGTCGGGTTGATGAACGGGTTCTGCGAGAAGTCGAAGCCCGGCGTGATGGCCGTCTGGAGCAGGGCGTGGTCCGTCAGCGAGTCGGTGAAGGTGTTCATCGTCGCCGCCTGGAAGTAGTCGAGCCCGGCGTCGGACACGATCTCGGCCGTGATCGACCACGGGACGCCCGCCTGGTCGGCCGAGAAGTCGAAGCCGCTGAGCTGCGTCGGCATGATGAAGAAGCTCCACCCGCGCGCGACGTAGGTGAACCGGACCGCGGCCTGGTTGCGGTCGGAGTCGCCCGGATCCTGCACGCCGCCCGCCATGTGCATGTAGCGGAGGAACCAGCGCACGATGTCCTGGGCCTCGTCGGCGGGCGTGTAGCCCCCAGCCCAGCCGGTCGAGCGCGCCTTCGAGCCGTCGGTCGGGAGGCCCGCGGCCATCCCCTCGATCGTGATCGGGCCGACGAAGCACGAGAGGATCTGCACGACCTCGCCGCCGAGGGTCGGCGTGCTCTGCGTGTTCAGCTCGTAGCTCCACTTGATGGAGTTCGCGCCGGACCGGATCACGAGGTCCGTGTCCATCTGCGGGTGGCTGAAGCGCAGCGCGGGCTCGACCGCCTGGTCGACCGCGATCGACTGCTGCCCTACGAGTTCGAGCGCCATGCTAGAAGATCGAGCCCAGGCCCTTCGCCGCCAGGCCAGCCGCGTCCACCGGGAGGCCCATCGGGCCGAGGCCCTTGCCGAGGTCGAGGAGCATGTCGCCCGCGCCCGACGCCGCGCGGCCGAAGCCCTTGCGCGAGTTGCGGCTGGACGCGTCGTCGCCGTTGACGAGCGCCTTGAAGATCTCGTCGTACGGCGGCGCGACCTTGATGTCCACGCGGGTCCTGTTGTTGGCGTCCTTCCCGGCCGCCTCGACGTTGGCGCCGAGCAGGCGCTTCGCGAGGAGGCTGATCTCGCGCTTGCCGCTGACCTCGCCGAGGTCGAGGTCCTTGATGAGCCCGCTGATCTTGGCGTTGCCGGTGTGGCCGGTCCGCGCGGCCTCCATGAAGCCCTGGATGTCGTTGGCGGACGCGCCGCCCATCCTGAGGATGCTCTGCATCCGGTCGCCGCTCAGCGCGAAGTCGGGGCCGCTGAACGCCCGCCCCTGGTCGATGAGCCACCGGGCCTGCGAGCCCTGCGCCTCGGTGACGCCGGTCTCCTGCTGGAGGTTGATCTGCCGCACGAACTGGTCGGGCGTCTTGCCGCCCAGCAGCGACGGGTCGCTCATGTAGTAGATCTGGAGCTGCTCCATCGCCTGCGCCCGCTCGGCCTTGTTCATGCCGCGCCAGTGGTTCGGGTCGGCGAGCGGGCCGAGGATCGCGTTCTGGGCCTGCACGAGCGCGCCGGGGCCGCTGTGGGCCGTGGCGTAGAGGCCCTTGCCGCTCATGGCGGCGCCGATGACGAGGTTGCGCGTGTTGCCGAGCACGGCGGCGGCGTTCTCCGGTGTCTGGCCGGTCGCCCCGACGTAGGCCGACACCTGGTTCAGCGCGGCCGGGCCGCTGATGCCGAGGGCGGTCGAAAGCTCCTCGGCCGCCGCGGTGGCGCGCTGCGAGAACTCGGTCAGGCTCATGTGGGCGCTCTTGGCCGCCTCGGCCATCTGGTCGAGGGAGTTGGCGACCTCCGTCTGCGACGACGTCCCGTACCTGAGGACCGGCTCCATCAGGCGCATGATCGTCTCCTGCGGGATCGCGCCGCCGTACCGCCTGGTGTAGTGCTGCATCATGTCGAGGGCGCGGTCCTGCTGCCCGCCGGTCCAGCCGAACTGGTTGGTGATGTTCAGCGCCTCCTCGGCCTGCTGGCGCGAGTAGTTCGGGTCGGAGATGAGGCCGAAGCCCTTGAGCGGGTTCCAGTTGAAGCTGCCCCAGCGCGACCGGCGGAACGCCTCGTACTGCGCCGAGAGGCCGGTGCGCCACGCCGGGCTCAGGTAGGGCGTCCCGAGGAGGCCCGCGCGGCTCCGGCCGACCTCCGTGCCGTAACCGGCCAGCTCGCCCATCTGGCCCGGCATGAGGTCGCCGAGCATCGGGACCATGCCCTGCGCGGTCTGGAGCGACTGCATCCCGTACGTGCCGATGAGGGCCGCCTGGCCGACGCGACCGCCGAAGCGGGTCATCGCGCGGCCGAGGGTGTTCGTGTCCTCGCCGAACTCCAGCTCGCCCGTCTCCGGGTTCTGCACCATCTGGCCGCGGAAGCCGAGCCTGCCGCTCTGGCCCATGCGCTGGAACAGGTGCGACATGTACCGAGTCGTCGCGAGGCCGCCCTCGCCGACCTGGCCGAGGCGGAAGCTCGCGCGCTCGTAGTCGTTCATGTCCGGCGTGTCGAAGCCGTACCGCGCGCCGCCGATGCCCGGCCGCGGGGCCACGCTCGCCTGCGGGTTCGGCTGCGGGCCGAGGGGGCCGGACGGGCCGCCGGGGACCGAGCCGGGAGGCCCGCCGTACCGCTGCGCCTGGCGCTCCAGCTCCCAACGCTGGGCCGCCGGGAGGGCCGCGAACTCCCACGCGCTGTTGACCGGCATGCCCGGGCGCCAGAGGCCCCTGGTGGTGCCGCTCTCCATCGCCTCGCCGACGTCGCGCGCGTCGGACTGGCGCCCGCTCAGCTGGCCCGCGGCGCCCGTCGTCGTCGGCTTGCGACCCGCCTCCAGGTCGTCGATCCGCTTCACCAGGTTGGTGACGGACTGCTCGAACTTGTCCGAGAAGTCCCTGAGCAGCTCCAGGTTCTTGTCCTGGAGCAGCTTGAGGTCGATCTGGATCCTGTTGTCGTCCGGCGCCATCGTCACCCCTTACAGGCTTGATCTAGTCCTTTGGACAGGTCGCTCTATCCCCCGTTCGCCCGCCCCGCGGGGCATAATGAGTGCATGGAGGACTACCACCGCCCGCTCGACTCCTACGAGGAGTACATCGCCCGCAAGCGCGAGCGCGAGCAGCCGACGCTCGTCATGACGAAGGTGGCCGCCCCCGAGCCCGCCGAGCCGAAGCGCCGCGCGCTCCCGGTCCTGTGGCGGGTCGCCGCCTCCGTGCCGGTCGTGGTTAGCTGGCTCGTCACGCTCGCGGCGCCGCCGATCGCGGTCGCCTGGGGCGCCGTCTGCCTGGGCATCATGGGCTGGATCTGGCGCCCGTACAACCGGCCGCGCCCGAAGCTCCAGAGCGAGGGCCGCGCGCTCATGCCGGTGCCCATGCCCAAGCGCGGCGGCTACCAGCCCGTCGCCCACGGCCCCGCGCCGACCAGGCCGCCCGCCAGGACCGGACCCCCGGCTCCGGTCGGGCCTCCCCGTCTCAGGCCGGAGCGAAAGGCGCCGGTCAGGAAGACGACCGTCCGCCCGGCGAGCCGCGGCGCCACCGTCTCGACCTCGCCGACCAGGGCGCACGCCGCCCGCGGGCTCTACGACCGCGAACACGGCGCCGTCTAGTCGTCGTCCACGACGGCGAAGCCGAACTTCGACAGGTCGCGCATCGTCTCGGCGAAGTCCTCGCGCTCCTGGAGCGGCACGTACTCCTGCATCTCGTCGTCGGTCAGCTCGGGCGCGAACTCGCCCTCGGCCTCGGGCTCGCCGCCCAGGAGCCTGACGTACCTGCGCGCGTTCTCCGGGTGCGCCGCGATCGCGCTCATGATGAAGTCGCGCCAACGCTCCTCGAACCTCTCCTCGCCCTGCCTGCTGAGGACGGCGACGAGCGCGAGCTGCTGGACCTCGTTGAGGTCGCCGACGAGAACCCCCTGCTCGAACGCTAGGCGGCAAAGAGCGAGGGCGCTCTCTGAGCCGCCGTCTATTTTCCCTGGAGGGCTACGAAGGCCGCGGCCTGGCGGTTGTTGAGCAGGACGGCCCGCTCGTACAGGGCCTCCAGCACGGGGTCGTACCAGCCGCGCACGACGTCGAACGTCGCGCGGATCTGCTGCTGCCGGTCGGCCCGCTTGTCGAGGTCGGCGACGGGCTTGCCGTCGTACGCGAGCAGGCTGGCGGCCACGACCGCCGCCTGGTAGGCGTCGTTCATGCCGAGCGTCTCGTCCCACTCCTTGGTGATCAGGGAGACGGAGAGGCGGTCGCCGCGCGTGAGCGTCTTGAGCGTGAAGGAGTGCCCGAACAGGTGGGCCTCCTCCGTGAGGTAGCCGAGCCAGAGGAGCCCGCTGACGGCCTCCTGCGAGCGGTCCGGGAACCTGTCGGCCTCGACGGCGTTGAGCACCGGGGCGCCCGTCCCGTCGTGGCCGAACTCGAACCCGGGCGGACCCTCGGCGGCCCCGTAGTCCTGGTCTGCTTCGGGTGCTGTAGTCATCACACCCCTTATTCGAATGAACGAGGCCCCGTGAGGGGCCTCGCAGCGGCGGGGGTGTAATGCGCCTGCTAGGCGTTGTTGTCGAAGATGCGCCTGGAGTGCGTGTACATGATGGTCATGTTCTTGATGACCTCCATGGTGCCGATCTCGATCGTCTCGTCGTCGCGGACGTCGGTGATCATGCAGTTGAAGTACACGTCGGCGTAGTGGCGGACGCCGGGGCCTCCGCGCACGCCCGTGCCGGGCGGGTAGACGATCTTGGTGCACGTGACCGGCGAGGCCAGCGCGCTGAGGCGCAGGAAGATCTCCGAGAGGTCGTTGTAGACGTCCTTGACGCCAGCCGTCGAGGGGTCGAGGGTGTCCGTGATCTTCATGATCTGGTCCCAGACCTTCTTGTTGTACATCTCGAACAGCTGGACGCGGAGCGTTCCGGCGCCGATGGCGGCCGGGACGAGGATCTGCATCGGGTACTGCTGGTCGAGCGGCTGGACCGGCGACGGCGGGGCGACGGGCTGCGGCGCCGTGTGCTGGACGCTCTGGGCGAACCCGATCACGTGGCCCTTCCACTGGAAGGCCGTGAAGCCGGAGCCGCCGACGCGGAACTGCCGGGGGAGTGTGTCGAGTGCGGTGGTGCTGGTTGCCATTCGTTAGCCCCTTAGAAGCCCTGCGTCGCGGTGGACTGCTCGAACTCGACGCCCTGCGCGGCGCTGATCGAGAAGCTGATGTTGATGTGGTTGAGCGGGTAGGCCGGGAGGTACGAGAACCGCACCTGGAGGGCCGTCGCGTCGGACGGGTCCTGCCTGACCGACACGCCGTCGTAGGAGACGATCGCGCCCTGCTGGATGAGCAGCTCCAGCTCGGCCGAGACGAGCACCTGGACGAGGAAGTTGCTCTCCGCGTCGAGGATCAGCTGGCCGACGGCCTGCGTGTCGAGCGCCTCGACGAGGTTCTTCATCATCCAGTACTTGGCCCGGACGACCGAGAACTCCTGCTGCGCGCGCGTGTCCTGGTTGGTGGTGATGGAGTGGCGGACCTGGATGCGCCCGCGCTTGTTCTCCACGACCATGAGGCCGCTCTGGGCGTCCTGGTCCTTCTGGGTCTCGGTGCGGACCGTCTTGAGCGACGTGACGCCGTTGACGCGCTTGCGCGTGAGCGGCATCTGCACCGGGTACCGGGCCGCCATGCCCGCGATCGCGGCGGCGACGTACTGGCCGCCGATGTCGTTGGTCGCGCCCGTGACCGGGTTCGCGTAGGTGTAGACGCTCGGGGAGACGAGCGAGACCGCCTCCGAGCTGAAGCCCTGCCCGAGCCCCTCGGCGTGCGCCTGGAGGGTGGCCGGGGTGGCGAGCACGCTGTCCGTGCCGTCCTCGCCGAGCACGGCGACGATGAACTGGTTCTCCTGGGCCGCCATGTAGCGCAGGTGCGACTGCACCGCCTGGAAGACCGAGAGGGCGAGCGAGTCGCTCAGCTGGGTCGAGAGGCCGGAGGCCAGGATCGGGACGATCACGCTGATGTCCTGCACGGAGCGCAGGCGCTCCAGCGAGACCGACCAGTCGCCGACGGCGCCCGTGGGCGCGGCCGGGGAGTCGAGCGTGCCCGAGAAAAGGGCCTGGGCCACGATCTGCGTCGCGCCGTTCTGGAACGCGAACAGCGTGCCGAGCGCGAGCGGGTTCTGGACGTTGCCAGCCGAGTCGAAGGCCGGGCCGAACTTCTGCTCGACGTCGTTCTGCGAGAAGCAGCGCGTCGGGAGGAAGTAGTCGGTCGGCGTCGCCCGGTAGGAGACGCGCACCGTGAGCCTGTCGCTCTGGCCGCCGATCGTGGTCGAGCCCTGCGAGCGGCGGATGGCCGTCGCGGCGCCCGTGCCGGTGATCGTGTAGTCGTCCTCCTCGGTCGTCGAGCGGTCGTAGGCGACGGCGTTCGAGGCCGGGGCCGCTGCGCCGTTGCCGGGCGCGGTCTTGACCACGAGCGAGGCGCCGACGACGCTCGCGGGGAGCGCGACCGGCGTCAGGTTGTTGAGCTGGAGGGCGACGTCCGTGTAGGTCGCGCCGCCCGTCACGGAGAAGTCGAGCCAGACGGTCTGGTACTTCTTCGAGCGCGCGGACGTGTTGATCCACACGAGGGTCGTCGGGTCGTCGGGGTCGTCCAGGTTGTAGTCGGTGGCCTTGACGAGCAGGCCGTCGCTGACGACGAAGATCGTGCCGTCCTGGATGCCCGAGACGGTGCCCTGGGTGAAGGTGAAGGAGTCGAGGGCCGAGAGGGCGAACTGGACGGTCTCGCCGTCCGCCTGGGTCGGCGTGCCGCTCGTCTCGTAGTAGACCGTGACGCGCTCGCCGTTGGCGATCGCCGTCTGCATGGAGCGCACGACCTTCACCAGGCCGGTCGTGGCCAGCGCGGTCGTGTCGACGTCGTAGTCCGCCAGGACGTCCACGCCGGGCGTGACGCCGTAGACGGAGGGGGTGAAGGGGGTGAGGGTGACGTCCGCGGCGTCGCGGACTACCACGGTGGAGGGGTCGACGCCCGTGGCCGCGAGCGCGACCGCCGTGTTGTCGTCCAGAACGAAGACCTCGACGTGCTCCTCGTAGCCCCGCCCGGGACCGACGATGGCGATGACGTTCGGATCGAGCAGAACCGGCGCCAGCTGGGGCGAGACGACCTCGCTGATGCTGACTCCGGGCTTTGTGTAGGGAAGGGCCAAGATGCTCCTTTGCGGTCTCGTATCTTAGCGGGCCGCAGCCCGCGGTTTCTTAGTCCCGATCACGGGCTGGCGTCGGTATACGACTCCTCAGAGGACGCGTAGCCCGAGCCGCTCGCGGCGCCCTCGTCCTCCGAGTCCCAGCTGAACGCCGCCGTCGCGACGGGCGGCGAGTCGAACGTGCCCTCGAACGCCTGGATGTCCACGCGGCGCACCAGGGACCAGTCGTGGCGCGGGAAGCAGTTGTAGTAGCCGCCGTGGAGGTTGACGGTCCAGCCGCCCGCGTAGACGAGCACGTCCTCCGGGCTCCACGGCGCGATCGTGGCCGAGTTGCCGACGGCGAACAGCTGGTCGGAGTCGAGCATGAGCTGGTCGAACAGGCCGAAGCTGTAGGCGTCCTCGACGTCCTTCGTGGCCTCCATCTCCTCGTCCGACGGGTAGACGACCTCGTAGAACCTGTTCAGCTGGTCGTCCAGGCTGCCGAACCTGACCAGCTCGGCCACCGCGTCCTCGATGATGTCGCGGTCGAGCGTCGAGAGGGCGTAGATGTGGAGCGCGAGCGAGCCCTCGAAGCGGCTGTGCTTCCACTTGCGGAGGTTGCCCTGCGGGTCCGGGAAGATCTCCAGGTGGCCGACGCCCGCGGCGACGACCTTCTGCGGCTGGTAGTCCACGACGATCGCCGGGAAGTCCAGCTCCTTGTTCGGGTACGTCTGCGTGACCTTGATCCCGGCGAGCTGGCGCTCGCGGTCGTAGCTGCCGTCGAACGCGGCCTTCAGGGCCGCGACGACGTTGCGGTAGACGAGCCGCTTGTGACTCGCTACGCCGAGGTCGGTGGTCCTGAGCGCCACTAGTGCACCGTCTCCGCTACGTAGATGGCACCCTCGGGGCGCTCGACGATGTCCTCCAGGAGCGCCTGGTAGAAGCCCGCGGTCTCGTCGGACTCGAACAGCGCGCGGCCGAACTCCTCCGTCATGATCTCCCGCGCGCGCGTGAGCAGCGCCGGGGTCCTCAGGACCTCCATGGCGATCGGGTCCTCGACGCGCAGGGTGGCGCCGAAGCCGTCGGTCGCGTCGAGCACCCACGGGTTCCAGCCGCCCGCCAGCTCGCCGTCGGCGGTGGCCGCGTCGTTCTTCAGGAGCGACCGCAGGGCGTCCTCCAGGACCTCCGAGCGCATGCGGGCGTTCGCCGCCTGGACGGCGTGCCGCTTGACCTTGCGCTGGCTCTCCGCGGCGGCGGCCCTCACGCCACGTCCAGGGGCACGTCGTAGAGGGAGTTCTTCGCGGGCGCCTTCGCCATCTGGAAGCTCTGGGCGACGCGGTACGCCTGGCCGCCCGCGCCCGGGGGCCTGCCGCGCTTGCCGAAGCCGCGGACGGTGATCGGCTGGACCATCTTGAGCTGGAAGCGGTCGTCGCCCTGGCCGATGATCGAGTAGTCGTTCTCGGCGAGCTGCACGTTGACGCAGAGGTCGTTGTCCGACAGCATCGGGAACCACGGCGCGACGCCGGTCGCGTCGTAGGTCCTGATCATGGTGCCCTGGTCGCTGATGCGGAAGACGTCCACGGCCACGTCCGGCTCCATGAGCCAGGTGAGGACGCTCTCGGCGAAGCCGCCGTACCTGGGCGCCCGCACGTAGTCGGCGGGCGGCGTCGGGGTCGTCACGAGCTGGCCGTTGCGGTCGATGTACACGTCGGGGTCGATCGTCTTCTCGGCGCTCACGAACATGAAGCCGAAGCAGACCGGGCAGTCGTTGCGGGGCTGGTCGTAGGCGGCGTCGAAGCAGGCCGGGCACCGCTCGGCGAAGCCCGCGTCGGCGTCGGCCTCGTTCCACATGTGCCGGAGCACGACCGGCTGGCCCATCTTGCGGCACATGTCCATGTTCTCCCGGCGCAGGCGCTTGATCTCCTGCGGGGTGTACGGGGGGCCGACCTCCTTGACAGAGTTGATGTACACGGGAGGTTAGTAGCCTCTGCCGACGTTCCTCGACCGCAGCGGCGCGGGCAGCATGCGCCCGGCCTTCGAGCCGAGGAGGAGCGACGCGTGCGTGAGGTCGTAGCTCCGCAGCTTGTAGCGCGTGAGCCACCGCTCCCAGAGGGGCGTCTCGATGTCGAGGACGGCTTTCCAGGCGTCGGCGTACCGCTTGCGGTCCATGAACGCGACCGGGCTCGACACGATGTCCGGCTGCTCCGTGTAGGAGCGGATTAGGTGCCGGATCGCCTCGACCAGGAGCCCCTGGCCGAACAGCGCGGTGGAGTCGCCGGACGCCCACGGGTAGCCGTCGATCGTGTAGTCGGTGAAGGGCATCTGCGAGTTGATCTGGAGCATGACCGACGGGGCCAGCTCGCGGATCTTGGTCTTGTCGAAGACGCGGAGGGTCATGTCGCGGAGCCAGGGGCCGCCGAACTCGGAGTCGAAGCAGTCCTCCAGCTTGAGCCAGGCCATGTCCACGGCCGGGTCGAGCGGGCTCTCGCCCGCGCGCTCGAAGACGTCGATGACGTCGTAGAAGACCGGGACGCTCTTGGTGAGGCCGGTGAGGGTCCCGTCGTCGTACGTGAAGGTCGCGAAGGCGCGGTACTCGCCCTCGGTGTCGTTGACGGCAGCGCTGACCACGTACTGGCCCGCGCCGTCGGCGACCACGTCGCCGTCGTCGTCGAGGACCGTCGGCGTGTCCGGCTCGTCCGTGGGCTTGAGGACGGTGAACTTGACGCCGCTGATGCTGGCCTGCGGGACGAGGGTCTGGTCGTCTGTCGTGTACAGGTACGCGTTCAGGACCATGGAGTTGTTGAGGAAGATGCGCCCGACGCGCTCGTATCCGAATGCCATCTGTCTCCTCTCTCCTCGGTTGCCCCTCGTTCACCGCTAGGCTTCGCCTGATCGTCATGCCGGGGACTCGCCCTGGAACCCTCGATGTGCGGCTGCGCCGTCGCGGTCTCTTTGTCTACCCCTTACGTGACGGACGGAGGCCGAAACTGGCAGACCCCCCAAACGGGGGAGGCGGCGGGCTCCAGCGGCGGCTACACTTAGGTCAATGACAGCGAGAGAGGTACACCAGCTCCAACTCGCCCTCCGCGACGCGCCCGAGAACGAGGCGCTCGCGTTGCAGGTGCGCGAGGCACAGTCCGCCGTCGGCGGCGTCGTCTACCGCATCCCCGCGGGCAACGCCGAGTCGCTCCGCGAGAAGCTCGACAAGCTCGCGAAGCGGGCCGCGAAGCTCAAGGCCGGGAAGGTCAGCTACCGCGTGGACAACGAGGTCGAGGTCGTCGAGCGGACGATCGACCCGATGATCGCCGCGGTCGAGCTGGGCTACGTCCCGCCCGCGAAGTCCAAGTACTACTACTTCGTCCTCGACGCCGAGACGGTCGTCCTGGAGGGGTGGACGTTCGTCGCCACCCTCACGGTCGAGCCGGGCGGCGTCATGATCAGCAAGACGCCCGCCGCGGACGCGCTCAACCTCCAGTCCTTCGCGAAGGTGGAGACCGCGACGCGCTGCGACCACTGCAACCTCGACCGCGACCGCGCGAAGACCTACCTCGTCTCCCGCGCGGGCGGCGAGATCAAGCAGGTGGGCGCCAACTGCCTCCGCGACTTCCTGGGCGCCGACCCCCACGACATCGCCCGCTGGCTCACCTACATCAGCGACGCGACCGAGGCGCTCTCCGAGGAGGAGTCCTACGGCCCGCGCGCGAAGCAGCAGGTCGGCACCGAGGAGTTCCTCGCGCACGTCGCCGGGTGCCTCCGCACCGTCGGCTGGGTCGCCGCGAGCGACTACAACCCGAACCACCCCGCCACGAAGGCGCAGGCGCTCCAGAACTGGGAGGACTACGGCAAGACGTGGGACGGCAAGCCGCTCTACTTCGAGCTGGTCCCCGCGGACGGCGAGCGCGCGGCCGAGGCGCTGGCCTGGGGCCGCGAGCACTTCGCCCGCCTCGTGGACGAGGGCAAGGCCAGCGACTTCGACCACAACATGCTCGTCGCCTGCGCCGGGGACTTCGCCCCGTCGCGCGGCCTCGGCGTCCTCGCCTACCTCCCCGTCGCCCACACGCGCTTCCTGGAGCGCGAGGTCGAGCGGGCCGAGCGCGCGAAGGACGACGCCGCGAGCGAGCACGTCGGCCAGCCCAAGGACCGGCTGGAGCTGACCCTGACCGTCGCCTCGGTCTTCGAGCACCCCGGCGACTACGGCACCACCTTCATCACGAAGCTCAAGGACGCCGACGGCAACGTCTTCAAGTGGTTCGGCTCCTACTCGCTGGAGGTCGGCGCGACCGTCACCGGCAAGTGGACCGTCAAGGGCCACGGCGAGTACAAGGGCGTCAAGGAGACCACCATCAACAGGCCGAAGCTGGCCGAGGAGGCAACCGCGTGAGCGACTTCATCCTGACCGAGGAGCAGTGGGCGGCGCTGGAGGCGGCCGAGGGCCGGTTCGACGCGTGGAACGCCTACGGGCTCCACAACATCACCGACTGCATCGACCGGCAGGACAGCCAGATGCTCGCGGGCATGTGGGCCAACGCCGAGTGGGGCGTCGAGGCGTACGCCGAGGGCGCGGACGACGACGACTTCGACGTCGAGGCCGCGATCGCCGACCGCGTGGTCATCGCGTCGGTGTTCCTCTACACGGGCGAGATCATCCCGCCGAAGGTCCCGGCGTGACCGACCGGGAGCACCGCCTCATGTCGCTCTCTGTCCGAGTCGGCCTGATCGCGGGCTACGTCGTCGGCACCCTGATGACGCTGCTCGCGCTGTGGCTGACCGACACGGCCCAGGCTGCGACCGGCCCGTCCCTCTACAAGAACTGCGCGTCCCTCACGAGGAAGTACCCGAACGGGGTCAAGCGCGGGAGCAGGGCGTACGCCCTGGCCATGAAGTACAACAGGAGGCTCGACGCCGACAAGGACGGCTGGGCCTGCGAGAAAGGATAGGCATGAAGAAGCTCATCGTACTGGCGGCGCTCGCCGCCGCGCTGGCGGTCCCCACGGCCCAGGCCGCGCCCGCCGCGCAGTCCCGGAGCGCCTGCTCCAACCTCGGCTCCATCAACGCGCTGATCAAGGCGAACAAGCTGGCCTCGTCCGGGATCGGCCTGGCCCAGGCCGACCTCTGGTCGCCCGCCAGGGCCAAGGTCGTCAGCGCGCTGGTCGTGATCCAGTCGGCGCCCGCCCCGTGCGCGACGGTGCTCCGCAAGGCGGCGACCGCCTACCGCCAGGGCCTCGCGGCCTACGCCACGGCGTTCACCTACGCCAGGTCGGGCAGCTACGCGGCGGCCACGGCGTACACCCGGCTCGGGATCGCCAAGGTCAACCTGGCGACGTCGTACCTGGACGCGTACAGCTAGGTCCCCGCGCCGACCGGCAACATAACACGTAGACCAGAGGCCCCGGTTCGCCGGGGCCTCGCTACGTACAGAAGGAGGACGGGCAGATGCCCCCGGCCCCAGGCGCCGACAGCGAGCGGCGGGAAGGGCCGGAAGCGCGTATGAGGAGATTCATCACGGTCACGATGGCGGCGCTCGCGCTGGGCGCCGCGGCAGGCTACGACAGCGCGCAGGCAGGACAGCAGCAGGTGCGGAGAGCGATCATGGACGTGTTCGGGCCGAGGTACGGCCCGGAGGCCGTCCGCGTCGCCAGGTGCGAGAGCAACCTCAGGACGTGGGCCAGCAACGGCCAGTACCTCGGGATCTTCCAGATGGGGCGGTCCGAGAGGGCGAGGTACGGCCACGGCAGGGGCGCGTACGCCCAGGCCCGCGCCGCGCACCGCTACTTCGTCGCGAGCGGCCGGGACTGGTCGCCGTGGCAGTGCAGGCCGTCGGGCGGGCTCGCCTGGTAGCGCGGGCCTGAGTGGCAACCTCTGGCCCCGCGGGTCCGCCTGGATGAAACCGCCCGGGCGAGCCCGCGGCGGCCCAGAGGGGGCCAGAGGGGGCCAGGGAGGGGCTACTCCGCGGGCGGTGCCGCTTCGCCGTCGCCCGGGTCGCCCAGGAACGCCTCCGGGGGCGGCTCGGCCGCCACGGAGAACAGGCCGCGGACGACGTTGATCGCCCTGCGGACCACGCCGATGTCGGCGAGGGGCCTGACCACGAACATGAAGTCCGTGCGGTAGTAGAGCGCGCGCTCCTGCGGCGGCTCGGAGCCGAAGCTCCACCAGCGCGAGGTCCGCGCGTCGCCCGCCCGGATGCACATCGTCACGTGCGTCGTGGTCGAGCCGTGCCCGTAGAAGGCGCAGTCGCCCACGAAGTACTGGCCGCTGACGCGCGGGTGGCTCCTGAGGTACCAGTTCGTGTTCCCGTAGCCGCTCCAGTTGAAGCCGCCCGGGTCGCGGAAGTTGACGCCGGTCTTGTCGCGCGCCCAGCGGAACGCCTGGATGATCGAGCCCGAGCAGTCCGAGTTCACGTGCCCCGCGGGGTCGACGGTGACGTCCACCGGGCGGTTCTGCGTGTAGTTCCAGTTCCAGGGGTGCGCCAGGCCGGTGCGGCAGAACGCCACGAGGGCGGCCTTGACGCGGGAGAGGTCGTCGCCGACCGGCGGCTTCGGCTTGGGCTTCGGCTTGGCCGGGTGGTGCTGCCGGACCAGCGCCTCGGCGTAGGCGTCGAAGGCGCCGTGGTCGAGCAGGAGCGCGTGCAGCTTCTTGTCGTATGCGCCGTCCTGCTTCCAGCCCTCGCCCTTCTTCAGCTCGTTCGCCAGGTGCCGGTGCCACCAGCCCCAGCGGCGCTTGACCGGGACCCGCTTCCACCAGGGGAGCTTCTCCAGCGCGCGCGCCATCGCGCGCCCGTAGCCCTCGACGTGAGGACCCTTCGTGCCGGTCTTGCAGGGGTAGAAGGGGACGGCCATCGCCATTTACGCGCGAGGACCGCCCCGCTTTGCTAGCCCTCCCTGACGCGCTCGGTCGTCACCTTCGTCGGGAAGGCGCCGTCCGGCAGGGCCGACTCGCCCGCGCGGATGTTCGCGTGCACGTCCGCGTCCGCCCCGAGGGCGTCCACGAGCTGCGGTCCCGCCCCGCCGCCGCGCTCCTGGGCCGGGGCCTTGCCCTGGCCGTCCCAGTTGGCCCGGCGGCTGACGATGTGCTCGTCGTGCCTGACCACCGTGACCGGCTGGTCGGACGAGCCGGGCCTCGGTCCGTACTGGATCGCCCGCGCCTCGCTGAGCGGGATGATCTCGAACAGCCTGTCGGCGCCCGAGATGAACGTGCCGCTCGCGGTGAGCTTGGCCGGGACCGTCGCCCAGTCGCCGCGCCTGCCGCGCTGCGCCAGCTCGATCCTGTACGGCTTCTCCATGTCCGCGCCGTGCAGGCGCAGGTGGACCAGCGCGTTCGTGAGGTTGCGGATCGTCTTGGCCTGCCGACCCCCGGTCTCGACCTGCTCGGCCTCGGGGACCTCGGGGGCCTTCTCCGTCTCCACGGCGCCCGCCTTCTGGCTCTCCTGCCACGCGCGGAACTCCGCCAGCTCGGCGGCGTCGACCTGCTCTGCCTGGGCCGGGGCCTCCTTGGCGACGAACTTGCCGCCCTTGCCCCTCTGCCTTTCTGTCATAGCTAGCCTCCTTGGGCTGCTCTACCGGGGCGTGATTGCCCCGGGCCGGTGCTGCGTACCTTATTCGGGCGCAGCCCTGTGTTTTCCCGCGCCCAAGCGCATAATGTGCGAGGACACAGCCTTCGGAACGAAAGGAGGTGGCCGGATCTAGCGAGGGGGCCGGGAGGCCCCCTCCGCTTGTCAGGACTTCGGCGCCTTCGGGTCCGCGGGCACCGTCACGCAGTCGGTGACGACCCGGAAGCCGATCATCTTCTTGGTGTAGGTGTCCGGGCCGGTCGTGGCCTGGGTCGGCCGGTTCGAGTACGCCGTGCAGACGATGGCGAACGGGACCGCCGGGTTGGCCTGCACGCTGTCGAAGTCGGCCCGGCGCGGGAGGCCGATCAGGACGCTCCCGGGCTTGGGCTTGGCCTGCACCGTCTTGACGACGGTCCTGACCTCCGGGTCCTGGGCCAGCAGCGCCCAGCCGAGGACCGCCGTGACCGCCAGCAGGCCCACGAGCGCGAGCCCGAGGACGAGCGCCACGGGCGCGTAGTCGGTCTGCTTCGCTTCGGGTTCCATGCTTGCTATTCGGCCAAAGAAGAAGGCCCCCTTGCGGGGGCCTTCGGCACCTGTTGGGGGTGAGGCGCGGGGCCTAGGTGTAGAGGCCGCGCTCCGCGATGTTGGTGACGATGCCGCTGTCCGGGCTGTTGTCGTCGTCCTTGCGGACTCGCGCGATGCCCCTGGCGTTCAGGATCATCATGCCGACCAGCTCGTCCATGACCCAGCCCTTGTGGAACTGCTCGACCTGGTGGTTCTCCTCGACGTCGAGGGAGTACATCACCGGGAAGACGCCCACGAACTCCGGGTCCGCGGTCAGGAAGGTCTCGCCCTGCGGGACCATGACCGACTTCTGGACCTGGAACTCACCGAAGCTGGTGATCTTCTCGCCCGCGAAGACCTTGTCCTTGAAGCTCCAGCCCGTGACGTTGATGTCCCAGGTGTAGAGGTCGCGGATGTCCTGCGGGTGAGCGAGAACCCTGGACGCCTCCAGCTGCTCGATCTCGATCATCGAGACCGCGCTGTAGAAGTCCACCGGCTCCAGCGGGTTGTTCGCGCCGACGAGGACGGTCTTCTCGGTGAGGTCCGTGGAAGGACCGGCCGAGATGCCCGTCGCGATGCCGCCGACCGGGGTCTGCCCGGCAGCGCCATGCTCGACGATCGCGGTCTCCAGGAGCTGGATGAGCTTGTAGTCCTCCTGCTTCTGGATGGCCTGGCGGGACTCGTCCTGCGCGTACTCGACGGCGTTGACCCGAAGGTAGTACAGATCCTCCTTGCGGATCTTCGGGAACGACGCGATGCGGAACAGGGCGGGGAACGCCTGCTTGCCCTCGAACATCTGGATCTTGACCTCGGCATCCGTGGAGTTCAGGATGTAGGCCATTCCCAGGTCGTCGAGGATGTCGTACGGCATGAGCGGGCCGCGCTCCAGCGTGTCCTCCAGGAGGACGTTGCGGACCATGCCCTCGTACCGCAGGCGGATCTGGATGGGGCCGATCATGCCCTGGCCGAGGCGGTGCATGCCGCTGGCCTTGTCGGCGAGGATCGTCGCGAGGCGCTGCTGCTTCTCGGCCTTGGTGAGCTTCGGCAGCGAGGCGAGCTTCTCGACGTAGTCCTCGGAGGACTTCGCGGTGCGTGCTGTGAGAGTCATCTTCTGTCTCTTTCTGTGGTCGTTGGCTCAGGAAGCCCTAGACCAGCAGCTCCACGATGATCGCGTTGGCCGACAGGTACTTGATGAGGCGCGCCGTGTCCTCGGTGTCGGAGGCGCCCTGCGAGAACTCCAGCTGCCCCTTCGCGTTGGCGATGCCGTAGACCTCGTTCGCCGCCGCGCCAGCCTCCTGGCCAGCGATGGTCGAGAGCGAAGCCGCGTCGGAGAAGACCGGGGCCAGGACCTCGAACACGCCGCCAGCGCCGCGCCAGACGCCAACCCGGTCGAAGTCGGAGGGGATGTCGCTCAGCTCGCCGCCAACGAAGTTGGCGAACAGGCCGAAGTCGCGGTCGGTGCCCGCGCCGGAAGTCGAGAGGGTCACGACCTCCCCGGCGAGCTTCGACGCGACGAGACCCGGGAGGATTGCGGCCTTGGAGGCGGCAACCGCAGGGGTCGCGGAGTCGAACATGACCGAGCGGTCGAACGAGGCGTCCAGCTGCGCGTCGTAGGGGTAAGCCTGCGTCTGCGCGTACAGGGGCCTGAGCGTCCGGCGCTGGTACTTGTTCGCCAGGTTCGTCAGTCGGAGCATGGTTTCAGTGTGTCCTTTGGTCTCAGGGGTGGTGGTGCTTGCATTCCTTACCTGTCGCCGTCCCCGGAAAAAGAGGGTCATGGACAGTCGGTTCTTCTGGCCAGACAACGAGGGGGCCTCCCGGCCCCCTCGAAGTTCGTCATGAACAGACGGATCTAGAAGATCGCGTCCTCCACCTGCCGGTCGATCTCGGCGTCGGTGGCCGCGGCCTCGACGAGGAAGCCCTCGCCCGGCGCGCGGAAGCTCGGCATGCGCCCCGCCGAGGCGGTGCGCTGCGAGGCGGCCTTCGGCCTGCGGAGTCCGGCCGTCTTGACCTTCGCGAGGGCTTCCAGGGTGGCGTCCAGCGCCTCCGCGGGGGTCTCCTCCAGCTCGGCCACGCGGTCGAACTTGGCCTCGGCCTCGATGAGCCCGAGGTCCACTTCCGCCTCCGCGACCTTGACGGCCTTGAGGAGCTGGGCCTTCGCGAGCGCGACGCCCACGGGTCCCCCGAGGTCGTTGCCCGACTCGCCCTTCGTGACGGCCGGGGCCTGCTCCAGGGAGCGGAACGCCGTGCCGGTGGAGTCGGTCTCCGTCCGGTCGCCGACCTCCTCGGCCAGGAGGGCCTCCAGGTCCACGTGGGACGGGTCGTGGTCGGGGAAGCCGTTCCCCGACGGGATGGTCTCGATGACCTCGATGTCGGCTGTCTTCTCGTCGGCCGTCTTCTCGGTGGAGGAGACGGTGGCGAAGTCGCCGGTGTCCGACGTCACGGCGTCGGCGCTCTGGAGCGAGTCGCCCTCCTCGCCGGACCACGTGTCGGTCTTCGGCGCGGTGAAGTCGGCGGTCTCGGTCTCGACGTTCTGGTGCTCGATTCCCGACAGCGGGTCCGGGCTGGTGGCGCCCACGCCCTCGACGTCCACGCGCTTGTCCGCCTGGACGCCCTCCCCCACGGGGGTGGCTCCGTCGGCAACCTTCTGGGTGGTCTCTGTCATCTTGTCCTTTCGGTTGCTCTCTACCGGCTGCTTCGAGTCCTTGACCGTCTTGGGGTTCTTGGGCTTGTCCGTCAGCTTCCGAGTCGCAGGGAGGATGGGCCTCTCCTGCGTGTTGGTCCGGGCGGCGGTGCGCTCGGAGGTCTTGTCATCAGTTACAGGGTCCGCAGCGGCGGGGAAAGCTGTGCTGGCCTGGATGGGCTGCGTCATGCCGGGCGCGCCCTCGGGACCCATCTGCGAGCCCTCGCCGGGCGTCGCGGCGCCGGGCGTCTGGGCCTGCGTCTGCTGGAGGGCCTCCTCGCCCGCCTGCTGCTCCTCGCGCAGGTCGGTCTCCTTCGCCTTCTCCAGGTCCGGGTTGTCGAAGCCCTCCGGGGGCTCCTCGTAGTTGCAGACCTCGCAGATGCCGTCCTCCATGTCCGAGCCGCAGATCGGGCACGTCTTGTCCTGCCTGAGCGTGTCGACGTCCTCGGGGGCGGTCGTCATGTCGCTCTGGGGCGGCGGGTTCTGCTCGGCGGTCTTGCTCCAGAGGAACTCGTCGTCCGCGACCGCGGTGTCGATCTCCAGGCCGTGCGTCCTGGCCCAGATCCTCCGGGCCTGGTCCGGCGTGGCGCCCTGCTCGATCGTGCGCATGACGTCGGGGTAGACGTTGCCCTCGCCGGTCTGGCCGGGGTGCCCGGCGGTGGCGTCGGCCAGGGCCTCGGCCTCCTCGGGCGTGTAGCCCGCGCGGATGTACTGCTCGACCCTCCAGGCCCTCGCCGTGGCGGCCTCGTCGTCGCCCGCGGGCGCCTCCGCGAGGTTCTCGGGGTTGTACGGCTCGCCCAGCTCGGCGGGCTCGCCCTCCCACTCGGGGACGGGCTCCAGGGCCGCGGCGACCTTCGCCATCGCGGTCCTCGGGCCGTCGGTCTCGGCGTAGACGTCCACCATGGCCTGCCGCCTGGCGGCCATCTTGTGGTCGATCTTGAGCGCGGTCTCGTCGGCCGGGTCGAACACGAAGCTCAGCTCGAAGAAGCCGATGTCGTAGCAGTCCTCGTACGCCTTCTTCGAGGTCTTGGTGCCGTCCGGGCCGTAGTAGTCGAAGTACGCGCCCTTGGACCGGACGTGGGTGCAGTACTCCTCCGGCGAGCGCGCGACGTTCGCGCAGTGCGAGCAGATGCTCCGCTCGACGTTGGCGCCCATGGAGACGCCGTCGATGTCGCCCGCCACGATCGCCTTCGCCAGCTTCGGGTACCGCTTGGCGTCCACTTCGAGCAGAAGCTCGATCCAGGTGGGCGGCAGGTGGTTCTCGGGGGCCGACGCGTAGTACGGGTCGAGGCTCGCCGTCTTGTCGAGGTCGTCCTCGACGTGCAGGGCCGCGTCCACGACCACGCCGCGGGCCTTCTTCGGGTCCGTGTTGTGGTGGTCGACGAAGATCGGCTTGCCGACGAACGTCCGGTACGCCTTGCTCAGCTCCTCGCTGGGCCAGCCGTCGTGGTTCTTGTTGACGCGCGAGCTGATCGCGCGCACGCGCACGTACAGGAAGCCGTCGTCCGTCTTGTAGTCGTCGAACGACGAGAAGGCCGAGAGGCTCGGGGCCGCCGCCCGCTCGGCGGACGACTTGACCCCGAGTACCTCCGACCTTGCGTACTTGCGGTGCGCCACCGCTCGCCTACTTCCTGACGAGCGTGACCAGGGCGATCTCGTTCGCCGGGAGGTTGACCTCGACGCCCTTGATCTTCTCTGTGCCGTTGCGGCGGACCTTCGTGACCTTGTGGTCCGGGAAGTCCTGGGCCGCCTGGTCCAGGATGTCCTTCGTCTTGACCGCCGACGTCACGTCGCGGAGCACCAGCTCGGCCGTCCCGGACGACGCGACGCGCGACTGCACGCTCGCGAAGGCGGGGCCGCCGGGGCCGGGCTTCGGCTTGACGGGCGGGGGGAGCGGGGTGCCGGGTACCGGCGCGCCGACGTCCGCCGTCGGGGCGTCGGGGAGGACCGATGCGTCGCCGCCGGGCGGCAGGTCGCCGCCGACGGGTCCGAGGTCGTCGCCGGGGAGCGCGCCGTCGTCCGGCGCTCCGAGGCTCGCGCCGCCCTTGACGGCGTCCACGAGCTGCTGGAGCAGGTCGATGATCCCGGCGTCGCCCGTGAGCTTCTCGGGCTTGTCGCCGCCGTCGCCGTCTCCGTCTCCGGTCAGGTCGAGGGCGTCGCCGCCCTTGTCGTCGGAGCCCTTGTCGTCGCTGCCGCCGTCGTCGGAGCCGCCGTCGCCCTTGTCGGCGAACGGGTTCTTCTTCTCCCCGCCGTCGCCGGACGAGTCGTCGCTCGGCTTGTCGTCGGAGCTGTCGTCGTCCTCCGCGACGCGGATGGTCGCGGCGTAGATCTCGGTGCCGGTTCGGACGCTCGCGAAGCGGGCCTCGCTCGGCGTGGCCCTCTTGGTGTCCACCCGGACGATCGTGGCGCCCGGATTCGCTTCGAGCAGGCTCTTCACGGCCTCGCCCTTGTCGATGTCCGCGCTTCGGTAGAACGTCTTCTCTGTCATCGTCTCTCAGTCTCGTGGGAGGGAGTGTCGCTACTTACGGCTCGCGGGCCGCGCGAAACTAGTGTTCGCCTACCTGGCGTTCCGGACCTTCATGATCCAGATCAGGCCGACCCAGCGGGGCCGGTTCTCGTGCGGCTTGCCGCCGCCGTCGGCCGCCAGGTCGTTCAGGTAGTGGCGGTGCCGCCCGGCGCCGTAGCCGCCGCCGCCCTGGCCGACGGTCTTGCCCGGCCCGGCCTTCTGGACCTCGTACTGGCCCGCCTCGCCGACGTCCTGGTACCAGGTCTTCTTGGGCGGGGACCAGCCGGTGACGCTGCCCGCGTGCTGGTGCGGGGCCAGGTTGTCCGCCGTCAGGACGACGGAGTTGAGGCCGCCGACGCCGCCCGGGCCGGGGGCGCCGAGGGTGATGTTGACGTTGGCCGACGCGGCGTCCGCGCTCGCGGTGCCGACCGGCGTGGTCGCCGACGCGCCGATGATGAAGCGGTTGCGCAGGTCCGGCGCGCTGAACGAGCCGGTCACGTTCAGTACCTCGTGGTCGCTGACGGTCTGGCCGTCGCAGATGACGTAGCCCTCGGGGACCGCCATGCTCGTGCTCGGGCGGAACCAGGGGAAGCAGGCGCCGACGGGGATGGCCGCCGCCTTGGCGCTGGTGATCTCGCCGTAGATGCCGCCGCCCAGGCCCTCGGACGAGGGCCAGATGCCCGTGGACGGGATGCCGATGATGGCGTCGAGCTTGTCCCAGTTGTCGGCCAGCTCGGCGTGGTCGTACGAGTCCGTCCCGGCGGGCCAGACGCGGAACCGCTCGATGTCGTGCGCCCCGGAGGGGTTGCTCCAGCGGTCGGCCATCAGTCGCTCACCTTCACCTTCACGAGCCAGATCAGGCCGACGTACTGCGGCCGGTTCTCGTGCGCGGCGCCCGACCCCTCGCTCGACAGCGCGCCGAGGGAGTGGCGGTCCTGGCCGTCGTCCCAGCCGCCCGCGCCCGCGGAGGCGTTGGAGCCGCCCGCGCCCTGGTACTCGAAGTTGCCGACCGCGGTGATCACCGGGCCGAAGTTGTCGGGGGACCAGTAGCAGCCCGGCGGGCCGCACTGCGCGATGGCCTCGTCGCGGTTGTCGAGCACCTGGTAGTTGTTGGCGGTCTGCTCCGCGTAGGTCGCGCCGTTCCAGCCGCCCTGGTTGAAGTAGTCCAGGAGCCTCGGCGACCAGCCGGTGAGGCTCCCCGTGTGCTTGTGCAGCGGGAGCGAGTCCTTGGTCATGGCGACCGCGTTGGAGCCGCCCGTCGCCTGCGGGCCGGGGGCGCCAGCGGCCGTGTCCGCGGCCGGGGTGCCCGCCGCGGCCGCCGCGGCCCCGGCGGCCTTGCTGGCGTCGGCGCCGAGCACGAAGGCGTTGCGGAGGTCCGGGACGGTGATGGTGCCGCCGCCGGGGAAGCTGTGGTTCGCGGCCGTGATGGCCGAGCCGTCGCACGGGACCGCGCCCGAGGGCAGGGCGATGGACGAGTGCGGGCGGTACCACGGGAAGACGACGCCGAGCGGGACCGCCGCGTCCTTGGCGATCTCGATCTCGCGGTAGATGCCGCCGCCGACGCCGAGCGTGGGCGGCCAGGTGCCCTCCAGCGGGTAGCCGAGGATCGCGTCCAGCTTGTCCCAGTTGGCCGCGAACTCGTCGCTGTCGTAGCTGTCGGTCGCCAGCGGCCAGACGCGGAACCTGTTGACGCCCTCGCCCGCGGACGGGTTGCTCCAGCGGTCAGCCACCGTGCCTCACCTTCGCCAGGAAGATCAGGCCGTAGTGCCTCGGCCGGTTCTCGTGCGCGGTCCCCGCGCCGACCGGCGTGAGGCTGTTGATGATGTGCCGGTGCCGCCCGACCTCCCAGCCGCCGTCGCCCGAGTCGGGCTGCATGCCGCCGCCGGGTCCCCGCACGATGTCGTAGTCGGCCGTGTTGAGCGGCGTCTGGTACCCGTAGTACAGCCCGTGCGGCCCCCAGCCGGTCTTGCTGCCCGAGTGGGTGTGGGCGGCCATCTGGGCCACCGTGAGGGTCTGCGTGTTCGAGCCGCCGAGCCCCTGCGGGCCGGGCGCGCCCGCCGCGGTGTTGACGTCGGCGTGGTCGTACGCGACGGCGGGGTCGCCGATCGACTTGGCCGCCGAGGCCCCGAGCGCGAAGCGGTTCCTCATGTCGGGGAGGGTGATGGAGCCGATGGCGCCGAAGTCGTGGCTGGCCTGGGTGATGGTCCGGCCGTCGCATACCTCGAACGCGCCGGGGACCGGCACGCCTGCGGAGACCCTGAACCACGGGATGACCATGCCGAGCGGCAGGGTCGTGAGCTGGAGCGCCTGGACCTCCTGGTAGATGCCGCCGTCGACGCCTGTCGTCGTCGGCCACTCGGAGCCGTCCTCGGGGACGCCGATGATGGCGTCGATCATGTCCCAGTTCGCGGTGTGCTCGGAGTGGTTGTAGTGGTCCGCCCCGTCGGGCCAGACCCTGAACCTCCGGCCGCCTCGCTCTCCGGACGGGTTGCTCCAACGGGGCGCCATGTCACCCCTTAGGGGCTAGGACGCTACCAGTTGAAGGCGCTGTCGGTCTCGTCAGCGATGTAGTGCGTGCCGTCGAGGTCGAGCTTGCCCAGGTTGCGGGCTTCGCCGCTCTCGTCGATGAACTCGCGCTGCTCGCGCGGCGAGAAGTCCTTGCCCGCCAGCTTCGCCATCAGGGCCGGGTCCACGTCCACGCCCTGCCCGGGCGAGCCCTCCATGAGCCACGAGCGGTCGTCCGGGCTGTCGCCCTTGAACGAGCCGGTGTAGTCCTCCAGGCCCTCGAACGCCTCGGGCTCGGCGGAGCCCTGCGTCCTGCGCGGGTCGCCGGGCGGGTAGTACTGGCCCATCGGCAGGCCGCGGCCCGCCTGGTCCTGGAGCGTCTCGCGGTAGCTCGGGCGCTGCGGCTGCATGCGCGCGCGCTCCTGGAGCTTCTGCTGCACGAAGGCCACGGCCTCGGGACTGAGCTTGCCCGAGGAGATCATCTGCCTCAGCTCGGCGTCGCTCTGGTTGCGGGTCGCCGCCTCCCACTCCGCGAGATGGCCCGCGTCGGGGTAGGCGCCGCCCTGCCCCTGGCCCGGGATGATCGCCGTGCTCACCCTGGTCGGGGGCTCGGTCAGGTCGTCCACCTGGGGGATCGGGTCGGCTCCGGGCCTGACCGGGGCCTCGTCGTAGATCGGGCTCTCGATGCCGGGCTTGATGTCGCGCGAGCCGCAGTGCGGGCAGGCCGTGGCGCCAGCCCTGGCGCCGCCGCCGCAGTTCGGGCAGACGAGCGGGAAGTCCTCGGGAAGCTCCATCGGCAGGTCGGCGTCGGGGCCGAGGCCCGGGGCGAAGCCGCCGTCGTCGGGGAAGTCCCCGTGCGCCGCGGTTGCCTCGAAGCCGTCCTTCGAGGTCGGCCCCTCGACCTTCGGGGCGAACTCAAGGCCCTGGGTGCGGACCTCCTTCGCCGTGAGGCTGTCCCGGTACTTCATGTCGCCGGACGTGATCGTGTAGACCAGCTTGTCCGGCAGGACGTGGTCCACGACGACGTAGTCGGGGACAGCGTAGCCGGGGGAGCGAAGCTCGTAGTCGGCGCCGACCTTGAGGGGGTTGCCCTCCGTGTCGGCCCACTTGGCGATGTGCGACTCGGTCGCGTGCGTCACGACCTTGGGCTGGACGCCCGGCTGCACCATCGGCTGCATGCCGACCATCGGCTGCGCCTGGGGCTGCTGGACGCCGCCCGTCGGGCACGGCGTGCCCGGCATGTGGTTCTGGCCGCACGTCGGGCAGGTCGGCACTCCCGTGACGGGAGGCGTCTGCTGCGCGTCGTTGCCGAACGGCGGGGCGAAGTCGGCGTGCCGGAACAGCTCGCTCGCGGCCTTCTGGACCGTGACCGAGCGCGGGTCCACGTCCTTGTAGCCCTCGCCGGTCAGGATCTTGATCGTGCCGTTGTCGTTGTGGCGGATGAACTGCCCGACGACGTTGCCCTGGGCGTCCGTCACCAGGCCCATCTCGCCGAGCTGCCCGCCGCCCTGGCCGGGGCGCGAGTACGGGTCGATGATCCCGTAGCCGCCCATGTCCACGACCGGGGCGCCGCCGAGCTTGCTCAGCTCGTCTTCCTCGTCCTCATCCTCATCGGGACCTTCCTGTACGGCGTCCTTGTGCTCCTCGCCCTCTCCAGCCTCGTCGTCGCCGTCGAGATCCTTTCCTGAAAGCTCCTCAAGCGACTCCACCTGTTCACCATCCGGCTCCTCTCCTCCGTCTCCCAGCTCCTTGTAGCCGGGGAAAGCGTCCTCCAGCATCGCGTCGATCGCCTGGATGATCGGGTGGTCGGCGCCCGAGTCCTCGCTCTCCGCGAAGTCCTGGATGAGCGGGAGGTTGACCTCGAAGGCGCGGACGGCGTCCTTCTGCTCGTCGCTCCAGTGGTCGGGGTCGCCGTACGGGTCCGTGGCGTCGGACATGCCCTTCGCGGGGCCGCCGTCCACGTCCTTGAGCTGCTCGGGCGAGTCGCCGTGCTCCTTCTCGCCCTCGATGCCGGTGCTCGAAGCGGTGTCGGGGTCGCTGTTCTCCCCGCGGTTCTTGGTGGCCCTGCCGGTCTCCTCCTCGCCGAACGTGTCGGCGTAGAGGAAGTGCGCGAACGTGCCCGCGCCCGTCGGACCCTCCGGCGGGACGCTCGCGTTCGGGCTCGGGCCTGCCGGGCCTCCCTGGCCCGGGATGAGGCTCCTGAGGCCCTGGCCCTGGAGGAAGCTGCCGGGGTTCATCGCGCCGCGCATCAGGCCGCCGATGCCACTGACGCCCTCGCCGCCGCCCATGAGACCGGCCATGAGGCCGCCGCCGCCCGCAGCGCCGCCAGCGGCGGCACCGCCGCCGAGGAGCGCCTCGGCCGGTACGGCGAGCGCCGGTCCGCCGACCGCCCTGCGCGCGGTGCGCGAGAGCGAGTGGTGGCCGTAGAGCGCGCCCGCGAGGGCCGCGCCGGAGTCGCTGTAGACCTGGTCGGGCTGGGTGACGTAGGGGATGAGGCCGTTCTCGCGCGCGGTGGCGGCGAGCTGCTTGCCGATGCCGCCGCGCCGGAAGGACGGGTCGACGTAGATGTAGTCGGTGCGGTAGCCCTCGCCGTACGGCTCGCCCACGAGGTAGCCGACGCCCTGGCCGTGCACGGACGCGACGACCAGGAGACCCTCGAAGGGCTCGCCGGTCGCGCTGTTGACCATCGGCGCCTTGACGGCGGCCGTGGCCGCCCTGAGCGCGATGATCGGCTGCCTGGTGCCGCAGTCGTGGCAGATCTTCTCGTCGCCGCGCTCCGTCAGCGGGCCGCCGCAGTCGGGGCACGAGTCGAGGGAGGGGGCGGCGGCCACCCGGGCCGCGACGGCCTGGACGAGGCCCCCGAAGGCGCCCGGGAGGGACGGCCTGAGGGAGGGCTGGTTTCGCTCCTGGTCCTGGCGGTACCTCAGGATGGAGTCCCAGACCGACTGTGAGTTCTGCTGGTTTGGCGTGGGCATCACTGTGATTGTTCGCGGGTTCGTCGTCTGCCCCGCGTTGTCAACCTTTACGTAGTTGCCGGTCTCGATTTTGCTGTAGGCGTCGCCGCCGATGCCGATCACGACCGGCCACCCCTGCTCGCGCGCGATGAGCGCGGCGTGCGAGGTCGAGCCGCCCGTGGCGGTGATGATCGCGGCCGGGCGCTGCGAGTACAGGTGGAAGTCGTCGGGCTGAAGGTGCTCCGCGACCAGGACCATGCCGGGCCGGAACTGGACGCCGTCGCTGCGCTCCTTGACCCACGCGACGCCGGTCGCCGCGGGGACGCCGGGCGGGAAGATCCACTGGCCCGCCCTGATCTCGAACGGCTGGAAGGCGTCCTCCTTCTGCTGCGCCTCGCCCGCGGGCGGGTTCAGGTGCACGAGCTTGCCTCCGAGCGGCTGCTGGAAGATCGACTGGAGGTTGGGCTCGACCGCCTTCGGGTCGAACTGGAAGCCCTGCTTGACCCACTGCGTGTCGGCCGAGCCGTCGTCGAAGACCGAGCCGAGCGCGCCGATGTCGCTGTTCCAGTCCAGGCCCCACTCCTGCGCGAGCTGCTCGTGGTTCTCGCCGCCGTAGTCCGCGGTCGCGTGGAGCTGGCCGGTGACGTCCTGGATCCACTTGCCGACCTCGGTCCGGTCGCTGAAGGCGTCGAGGCCCCAGTCGTCGGCCGCCTGCTTGGCGACCGGGTATACGCCCATGCTGTCCGGCGCGGCGGGGCCGGACGTCAGCTGGGCGTACGCCACCGGGCTCCGGTCGCCCGAGTCCCAGAGGACGGACGCCATCGTGCCGCCGCCGAGGTTCGCAGGACCCATGTACGTCCCGGTCACGGTCTCCTGGCCGAGCAGGTGCACCTTCTCGCCGGGGCGCGGCCTCCAGGACGACAGCATGCTCGGGTACGTGTCGTCCGTCTTCATGCGGTTGCGCTTGGGCGCGCGGTCGGGCATGCCGTCTGGGTGCCTCACGACCTGGCCCGCGAAGTCGGTCTCGTTCGGGTCGGTCTCCCCGCGCTTGTCCCACTCGGGCTTGAGCCCCTTGCCGCACTGGGGGCACTGGGGCAACTCGGTCGACGTCTGGCAGTTCGGGCAGAGGACCTGGCCGGGCTCGGCGAAGGCCGCTCCCCAGTGCTCGGGGAACGTCGTGTCGCCGGGCCTGTCGTCCGGGTTCAGGTGGCGGTCGATCTCCTTGAGGGCGTCCGTCATCTGCTCGTCGCCGAAGACGGCCGTGTCCGGCTGGCGGACCTCCAGGCCCGCGGGCGGCTGCCCGGAGCCGAAGTGCGCGACGCGGGGGTCGGCGCCGCCCCAGCGCGGGTCGTCCTCGCCAGGGAACTCGATCTGGACCCACTGGGCGCCCTGCGGCACGCGGAGCTGCCAGCCCCGGCCGCCCGGGTCGCCCTCCCAGATCTCGTTGATGACCTCCCACGCCTGCTCGGGCGTCTGGGGGTCGTGGCGCAGCAGGTCGACGTCGGAGCCGCCGAACTGGCGCAGGTTCTCCCGGGCCATCTCCACGACCTCCTCGTCGGTCATGGTCCTGAGCGCGCCGTTCACGTCCTCCCACACGACCCAGTCGGTGCCGGGCGGGAGCATGTACACGACGTCGGGCTCGGGAGCCTCACCGCCGAAGTCGAAGTCGGCCGTGCGCGCCATGTAACCCTCCATGAGGGGGTTCTTCGGCAGCTCGGTCTGCGTCGCCGGGTCAAACAGCTCGTTGTCGCCGCCCGAGGCGTGCGAGCGGTCGGGGATGGCCTTCTCGGGCCGCTTGACGTACGTATGCGTGGTCGGGTCCCACGTCCAGACCTCGCCGCCGGGGTCGCGGAACTGGGGCATGTCGCCCGCCGCCACCCGTCCCCACCAGAGTTCCATCGCTCTTTACATCCCCGCTTCGGTCCCGATAATGGGTGCGATGCGACCCGAGGGAGGTGACATGCGTGACTACCAGATAGGCTAGATACCCTAGCCTGGAAAGGAGCCATGCATGTCCAGCGAGCAGGGCGCTGCGAAGCGCCGCGCGCAGAGGGACCGTGAACGCGCCGCCACGATGAAGCGGGACGGCGTCGAGCGGACCACGGGGCGCTGCCCCAACTGCTACAAGATCGTCACGTGCGAGTCGTCGCGCTCGCGCAACTCCCACATCGGAAGGTGCTGGCGGTGATCCGCCGGTCCGACCGCGAGGCGAAGGCCCTCAAGAGCGACCCGTCGTCCTGGTCCCAGGACGGCATCGCCCGCAGGGCCTACCGCCAGATGCCGCTCGCGCCGGAGGAGGAGGTCCCCCGGCGCGGCGCGCGCAGGCGCAGGAAGAAGCACGTGCACAGGTGGGGCGAGCCCGTCGTGCTCCGCGAGGAGGTCCGCCGCGTGTGGGGCCGCTCGTGGGCGCACACGGGCCACCGCGCCGTGAAGATCCGGCAGCGCACCTGCAAGCGGTGCGGCCAGAAGGAGACGGACCGCTTCGGGTTCTGGTCCTAGCTAGGACTTGACGGCCCGGCGGGCCACGACGAGCGCCCTGATCATGGCGTCGATGGCCCGGGCCACGTTGGCCGGGCTCTCGTCCTGGAACGTGATCTGTAGCTCGCGGCCCTGGTACGCGCTGGAGACGCGGATGTCCGCGCCCGCGAGGTCGTCGCGGCGGACGCGCGCGACCATGTTGTAGACCTCGGCCACTAGCGGCCGACGGGGGCGTGGCGCCCGATGTCGACCACCGCGCCGCCGAACCGCTGGTTCATGGCCGTGCCCTCGCGCGACGAGGAGGTCGCCTGGTTCGACTCGGACGTGCGCCCGTAGCACGGCCAGTAGCCGACGAGGCTCTGCGGCCTGATCTTCGTGGGCGGGATCTTCGCGTCGAGCGACGCCAGCTCGTTCGCGTTCAGGACCACGTTCCAGACCGCGACCTCCGCGATCGCGCCGGGCGAGTAGGTCCAGGAGTTGCCGCCGTTGTCGCCGATCGTGAACTCGCCCGAGACGTCCAGCGCGGCGGTGCCGTGCGAGGCGCTGGCCGTGCCCTGCGACCCGCCCAGCTGCTTCAGGCTGGCGAAGATGGTGCTCCCGTCGTGCCACCCGTACACGTGGTACCAGGCGCCCGCGCTGCCGCCCCACGACTGGAAGGCCGTGCCCCAGTTCTGGGACAGCTCGTGGTTCGCGACGATGCACTGGAGGCCGCCGGGCGTCGCGAGCGCGTACTGCATCGAGCCGCTGGCGGTGGTGGCCTGGCGCCCCGCGACAAAGCCGTTCGACAGCGGGTTGCCGTTCGAGCCGTAGAGCCAGGCCGAGATGGTGAAGACGTTCAGGCGCAGGATGTCGCCGCCCGCGTAGCCGCCGCCCGTTCCGCTCACCTGAAAAGCCATGCCGCCTCCTTACGTCACGTCACAGACGAGCCAGGCGCCGTGCAGCCTCGTGGGGACGGCCAGCGTGTCGGAGCCGTCCGTGCCCGCGTGGTAGACGCGCACGATCATCAGGTCCCCGGCGGCCGGGGGCGTGGTCAGCGTGAACGTGACCTTCTTGCGAGCGTGGGCCGTCGCGGGCGTGGTGACGTTCTGCGTGGTCTCGAAGGCGAGCGACGCCGGGTTGAGCGACGAGCCGTCCGGGACGGACGCCGTCGCGACCGCCATGCTGGTGACGCCGGTCGTGGCGCTGGAGCTGATCTCGATGGCGATCTTGGCGGCCGGGGTGCCCGCCAGGTTCTCGGGGACCCGGACGAGGCCGTAGACCGAGCCGACCACGTCGTTGGTGAGCCCCCAGTAGTACGACTCCCACGCCGTCATGGTCTCGACCCGCGGCCAGGCGTTGCCCGTGTTGTCCGGGTTGCGGAGGTCGACCGGGAACGAAGACGTCCGCACCGACACGACGCCAGAGAGCGCGGCCTGGACGAACGCCGTCGTGGCGATCTGCGTCGTGTTCGTGCCGCCCGCGGCCGTCGGCGCGGCCGGGGTGCCGGTGAACGTGGGGCTGTTGAGCGTCGCGTACGCCTGCGCCTTGACGTAGGCGGTCGTGGCGATGGACGTGTCGTTGTCCGAGGTCGCGGGGGTCGGCGCCTTCGGGTCGCCCGTGAGGGTCGGCGAGGCGAGGCGCGCGAGCGCGGCCGAGTCGCTAAGGTGGGTCGAGGCGAGCGGGGTGCCGCCGACCGCCAGGCTCGTGGCGCTGAAGTTGCCGAGCTTGTCGATGTAGAGGACGGTCGAGCCCGCGGCGTTCTGCGCCTCGAACAGGAGCGACGTCTGGCCCGCGTTGAAGGCGCGCACGGCCAGCGCGAGCACGTCGGCGGTCGGGAGGACCACCTGCCCGGCGCCGGGGCTCCTGGCGACGAAGCCGCCGCTGCTCGGGTCCAGCGTCGCGATCGCTGCGGCGACGGTGGCGAAGCCGCCGCTGGGGTTCGCGCCCAGCTCCGTCTCGACGGCGATGATCGCGTCGGCGACGTTGTTGTGCTGCTGCGCGTGCGTGACCTGGGTGACGGTGCCGTCCGTCGCGTCGTTCTTGAGGACGGCCGTGGTGTCGAGCGCGCCGGGGTAGTTCGTCGTCATCTCGCCACTTACGCGGTCGATACCGCCCGGAAGCGGGGACTAGGTCTGCTTGTAGGTGGGCGTGACGCGCTCGATGTCGCCGTTGCCGAACGTGCGGGTGGCCGCCGTGTCGGCGCCGAACAGCGCGTTGTCCTGGTTGGTCGTCGTCGAGCCAGCGACGAACCAGAGGGTCGCGCCGTTCGGGCTCGGGGCGCCGGAGAAGTTGAAGGACTTCTGGGCCGTCGTGGAGGCGTAGCTGCCGCTCTGGAGGGTCGAGGCGGGCCAGCCGCCAGCGGTCTGGTCGCGGGAGATGGACGCGCGCGCGTACCCGGCCGGGGTCGCGGTGCCGATCTCCAGGATCTGCGCCATGACGTCGGCCTTGGTCGCGCCGACGCCGCCCACCCGGGAGCCGAGGCCGAGGCCCCAGTTCGCGCCCGCCGTGGGGACGATCGCGGGGGTGAGGTAGTTGCTCTGCCCGCCGAGCCAGCCGTCTACGACGCTGCGCTCGCCCTTGTTCCAGATGATGCTGGCCATCGCCTGTTACCGCGCGGAAGGGCGGCCCTTTAGAGGGCCGACTCCAGGTCGATCCGCTCGCCCTTCTCGAAGTCGTACTCGTCCGTCGGGGACTCCTCGTCGAAGAACGCGGCCTCGCGCACCAGGACCGCCGGGAGGCCGCTCGGGCCGCCGGGGTCGCCGTTGTGGTAGCGCCGGTTCTGCTCCTTCACGAAGCCGAGGACCTCCTCCTCGGTCGGGTTGGCCCTGAGCACGAGCGGGATGTTGACGTGCGTCAGGAGCACCGCGACACGGCCGCTCTGGTCCTTCTTCTTGGCTGTCTTCTTCTCGGCCATTGCCCTTTACGCGCTTGATCCGGCCGCTTTCTTGATCTCGCGCTTGTCCTTCTCCTCGACCTCGACCGGCGTCTCGCTGGTGAAGTTGGGCACCAGGGCGATCACGCTCAGGAGGGAGACCCAGAGGACCTGCGAGCCGAGGAACGGCGTCCCGGCGATGGCGAAGACGACCGACCAGAAGCCGAAGGCGCGCCGGTCCTCCGAGCTGAACTTGTTGACGAGCCAGTTCGGCGGCCCGTAGAGCAGGCGCCTCACCTGGGCCGCTCCTGGAGCCACGCGACCGTGCGCTTGCACAGGTCGGGCGTGTGCCTCGGGTCGGTGCGGCACATGCCGCACTCGCGGCAGCAGCCGATGCAGTTGCACAGGTGCGACGCGGGCTGCGGGGCGCTCTGGTTCAGGCCGGTGACGTGGGTCCAGTGCTTCTCGGTCATAGCGACTCCTGTACGATCTTCGGCGACTCCTGCTTCGGGTCGATGCTGACGGCCGCGCCGCCCTGCTTGGTGCCGTCGGTGAAGCTCACGAACCACCTGTTCGGCCGGACGCCCCAGTACATCTCGGGGCGCGAGAAGTACACGGCCTGCGCCAGCTCGGAGGGGCCGGTCCCCAGGTGGAAGCGGCAGAAGCCCGGCACGGGGCCGGAGTAGTCGGCGCTCGACACGGCCGTGTGGTGCAGGGGCTCGGCCCTCTCGCCCTTGAAGTCGAACGAGACCTCCCGGACCCAGACCGTCGCGGGCCTGTCGCAGTCGTGCCGCCAGCACGTCGGCTCGCGACTCTCGGCCTTCTGCGTGAGGAGCGCGTCCCTGCGCTCCAGCGCGATCTTCTCCTGCGGCGTTAGCTCCCGCGGCCTCTCGACGCCCGCGGGCGCCCAGCGGGTCATGCCGCCCGGAAGCCTAGTCTCCTCCAGGATGATCGGCTCGTCCGCCATTAAGATTAATCTTCGGCCGTTACCGACGGGGGCGGAACGTCATGAACGCTAGTGGTACTGCGGCGGCGTCAGTTCGAGCAGGCCGCGGTTGATGCCGTACTGGACCGCGGTCGGGTTGACCCACGGGAAGAACCGCTTGAAGATGTCGGGCGCCATGGCGATGGCCGCGCGGTTGGTCACGGACTCGTCGGCCGCGCGAGTGTAGGAGTTCGGCGCCGCCTGCGGGCCGCCGTCCTCGAAGAACAGCTTCAGGTGCGTGGCCTCGTGGATCAGCTCCGCGACGCCCATCGAGAACGTCCCCGAGTTGGGGTAGTCCATGTAGCCCGCGATGGTCGGGCCGACATGGACCGTGGTCGTCCCGTCGAGCACGACGTAGGCGTTGGCCCAGCCCACGTTGTCGCGGATGAACTCGGGCGTCTCCCGGCGCAGCTCCACCGGGCGGCCCGCGATGTAGGCCGCGGCGGCGCTCATCTGCGCCCACGCCTGCTGCGCCGTGACGGGCTTCGGCTTGGGGGCGACCTTCTTCTTCGGGGCCACGCGGTGGATCGGGGCCTTGGCGGACGGCGCGGCCTGGGCCGAGGGCGGGTTGGCGAACGGCGCCATGAGCGCGAGCCCGGCGGCCGGGACCGCGAGGTCCTTCCAGCCGAGGGCCTCGACCTGGCGCGAGACGCGCCTGTGGCCGCCGTCGAACATGTCCTCGATCATAGCGGTCAAAACGGGATGTCGTCGTCCTCCGTCTGGAGCGACTGGTCGGGGATGTCGGCGCCCTCGACGGCCTCGGCCTGGGCCTGCGGCGTCGGGGCGAGGAACGGGTTCAGCTTCGAGAAGTCGAGCGTCGCCACGTGGCGCATCTGGCTGTTGCCGATCCAGGTGTCGGTCAGGCCGGGCCGGAAGAACACGTCGGCCGCGTCGGTGTAGAAGTTGAGGCGGACGCCCACCAGCGCGGGCTGGAGCCCGTGTGCGAGGCAGTAGGCGATCTTCCTGTCGCGCTCCTCCTTCTTGCCGACCTTGAACCGCTCCTGCGCCTGTGAGTGGTTGCTCTTGATCTCGCAGCCGTAGGCCACGCCGTCCTCGCCGTCGAGGATCGCGTCGATGGGCCACTTCCCGCCCGAGTGGGCGGCGCGGAAGGTCCCGAGGCCGGGGATCGTCCCCTGGTCGAGGACCGCCTGCTCGCCGATCCAGCCCATCTGCGTCAGGCCGAGCCCGGCGCGGGTCCAGCCCTCGTCCTCCATCATGTTGAACTCGCCGTGGCACTCCGGGCAGGTGAAGTACCCGGTCTGCTGGATCTGCGCCTCCTCGTCCGGCGTGAGCACGTGCGGGCACTTCGGGTTCGGGCAGTGCGTGCCCTCGGCCGCCTTCCACTCGCCCTGGTGCAGCTCGTCCGGGTGGATGGCCTGGAGGGCCTGGTCCACGTACTGCGGGCGCACGACCGGCATGGCGACGCTGACCCAGCCGCCGGGGACGTGCGGCCCCTCGTCGGCGACCTCGACCGAGTCGACGCCCGGGTCGGCCTCGAAGCGGCGCGTGCCCTCGTCGATCGCGTCCTGCGGGTAGCCGTCGCCCACGTTCCAGTACACCTTGCGCTCGTCCGGCTGGTACGCGAGGTCGCCGTAGTCGGGGTCGGCCGGGAGGTCGCCGTGGATCTCCCTCAGGCGGTCGACGGCGGTGTCGGCGGTCCTCCAGCCCGGGTCGGCGGCCCAGTCGTAGACGCCGCGGCGCGGCTTGAACGCCGGGCGCGGCTTCGCCTTCCAACCGTCCGAGACGGAGGGGAGGTCGAACGGACCCTTCGGCAGGTCCTTGAGCACCTGCTGGTCGTAGACCGCGCGCTGGCGGGCGTTCTCGTCCGCCTCGCGCTGGGCCTGCTCGTCCTGGTAGGGGACGGCCATGGTGCCGTGCGGGACGCCGACGTGGTGCCCCTCGGCCGCCTGCGCGGGCCTGAGGAACTCGGTCATGAGGCCGACCTTCTCGGGGCCGACGCCGCGGAAGTCGTCGTTGTAGGCGGCCCTGCCGAGGACCTCCACGAACAGCGCCTCCTGCGCGAGCGGGGACACGAGCGGGGCGTGGGTCGCGAAGGCCATGTTCTCGCCGCGCCAGGTGAAGTCGCCGCCGCTCTGCACATGGCCGACCGCGTCGTGCACGGTCCTGAAGTCGAGCACCTGCTCGGGCGTCCAGACCGGGTGGTCGAGCCCGAAGCGGGAGACGGTGAGCTTCTGCCGCAGCTTCACGTCGTCGGCCATCTCGCGCGCGCTGTCGTACGGCTCGGGGTCGTCCTCGTAGGAGACCTGGATCTGCTTGCGCACGGCGTCGGCCTGCGCCTTGCTCTCGGCCGCGAGCGCCGTCCAGGCGTCGATCGCGCCCGCGTCGAACGCGGGGAGCGCGCGGTACGCCTTGGCGATCTCCGACTTCTGCGAGGTGAAGTCGGCCTGCCAGGCGCCGAGCCTCCTCAGAGCGGCGAACCGCCTGATCTCCGCGGCGCGCTGGGCGTAGGTGAACACGCCGAGGAGCGCCTGCTCGGGCGTCTTGCCCGTGCGCTCGACCTCCAGCCCGGCGTCGTCGTTTGAGCCGCGGGCGACGTACTGGCCGCCCTTGAAGTCGATCCGCTTGAGGTCCCACCCGAGCGCGAGGAGCCGCTGGTAGACCTCGTTCTGCGGGGTGACAAGGGTCGCCATCGCACCTTACGTGTTCGTTCCCCTCCGAAACGCGTATACTGAGTGCATGAGGATTCTGCTCTGCGAGGACTACCCGTCCTTCGCAGCCATCGCCGAGGACGAGATCGCCGACGCGGGCTTCCGCGTCGGGCGGACCGCGACGAACGGCCACGAGGCCGTGTACTCGGTCGCCAACGAGGGGCCGTGGGACGTCGTCGTGACCGACTACGACCTGGGCTTCGGCCCGGACGGCGACGAGGTCGCCGCGCGCGCGCTGAGCGAGGGCGTCGAGACGGTCGTGCTCTGGTCGGCCGTCAAGCGCGACTACCCCGGCGAGGTCCGCACGTCCTCCAAGGCCGACCCGCGCTTCCACCTTCTGGAGAAGCACGAGACCGAGGCCCTCAAGACGATCCTGAGGTCGGCGCCCAGTGGATGACTTCGACACCGAGGCTTACAAGCTGACGCCCGAGTCGGCGGCCCGGCTGGCCGAGGACCCGGAGGGCTTCCGGGGGTGGCTGGCGCTGCTCAACGGCGGCGACGAGGCGCAGGGCGACGAGGACTTCATGATGGTCCGGTTCATCCAGGCGCGCGAGCGCGACGAGAAGCCGATGCCGACCACCGAGGAGGTCCAGACCCTCATCAACCACTACCGGCAGACGACGACCTTCATGACCCTGATCGACATGTGCTTCCGCGGGCTGGCGAAGCCCGACGTGGTCGTGGACGACGCCGGGGAGCTGGAGGTCGCGTGGGGGCTCACGCCCGAGGGCCGGACGGCCGTCGAGACAGACCCGCGGTACGAGGAGTACATGAACGATGGCGACTAGGCCCCGCTTCCTCCGGCCCACTCTCGCGCGCGACCGCGGCGGCAGGCGCCTCAAGGCGGGCGACGCGGTGCGCATCGTGCGCTCGGGCGACGGCCGCACGGCGACGGTCGACGGGCTCACGTCCGGCGTCGGGAGCATGGTCGTGCTCGCGCTGCCGAACGGTGTCAGGACGTGCTTCTGGTCCGACCAGCTGAGGAGGCTCGCATGACCGAGAAGGTCCTCTACGTGATGCAGGGCGTCCCGGGCTCGGGCAAGAGCACGATCGCCCGGATGATCGAGGAGTACGAGCGGGCGCACGGCTCGCGCCCGGACGAACTGCTCCCGGTCGTGGTGACGATCAGCACCGACGACCACCGCCTGGAGTCGCAGCGGGTCTGCTCGATCCACGGGCACATCGGCGCGAACACGTCCTGCCCCGAGTGCGGCAACGCGGTCAGCGTCACGGAAACCGACGTCTACGTCTTCGACGCCGCCGACAACGCGCGCGTCTACGTCTTCGACGCCGCCGACAACGCGCGCTTCCACAAGGCGACGCAGCGCGACTGCGCGCGCCACATGATCAACGGCGTGCCCGCGATCATCGTGGACAACACGAACATCCAGGAGTGGCAGGCCCACCCGTACCTCGTCCTGGCCGACATCTACGGCTACGAGGTCCAGGTCGTGTCGGTCGACTGCGGCCTCGCGCGCGCGATCGAGCGCCAGTCGGAGCGGGTGGGGCTCGGCGACCGGGCCGTGCCCGCGAACGTCATCGCGGGCATGTACGAGGGCATGGAGCGCCTGCTCTCGCAGCCGATGTACAAGCCCGAGCCGAGCGCCGAATGATGGGCTTCCTCGCGAAGCGGAAGGCGCGCAAGGCGGTCGCCGCCCCGCTGGAGCGCGTGGTCGCCACGAGCGAGCCGGTGTGGGTGCCCGGGTCGATGGCCGACCGCGTCGAGAACGTCAAGATCGACCTCTGGTTCGACGCCGAGCAGGTCGAGCGCGACCGGGACTGGATCGCCGCCCTCGCCGACAGCGGCACCGTCCCCGAGCTGCGCGACGGCGACTCCTACCACCTGACCGTGGACTTCGAGATGACGTACCACAACGTCGCCCTCAAGCTCAAGGCCCTCCGCATGCTGCTCCAGCGGCCGGACCTCGCGAGCGGCGCGCACATCTCGGAGCGCGACGGGCTCGAAATGCTGCTCGTCGGCCTGGTGGACGACATCCGCGCCGTGCAGGCGTCCCTGAGTGGCAAGTGAGCGCGCCGAGCGGTACCTCCGGGAGTGCTGGCCGCGACCGCACGAGGTCAAGGAGGGTACCTGGACCTTCGCGACCCGCTGGCTCCTCAACCAGATCGACGCGTACCTCGAC
>Ga0070683_100000052_pt1 | contig 90261 bp, 64 predicted proteins | sample KBSC713LmetaG_FD_64662 | JGI IMG/M metagenome (GOLD analysis project Ga0070683, IMG submission 64662) | Corn rhizosphere microbial communities from Kellogg Biological Station, Michigan, USA - KBS C7.1-3L metaG | ecosystem: Host-associated > Plants > Roots > Rhizosphere ... | reverse complement strand
CATCAAGGTGACCGACTCGAAGGGTCTCTCCTCGACCGGCAACTGCCAGTACTCGGTCGGCGCCGGCCTCGGCCTCGCCTGCGTCTCCGCTCCGGCGGGTGAAGTCGGCGCGGCCTACACCGTCGCTGCTCCGACGATCTCTGGCGGCATTGGACCGTTCACCTTCTCGGTCGCGACCGGCGCTCTCCCGACCGGCGTGAGCTTGAACGCCGACGGTTCGATCTCGGGCACTCCGACCGGGATCGGCTCCTTCACCATCAAGGTCACCGACTCGAAGGGTCTCTCCTCGACCGGCAACTGCCAGTACTCGGTCGGCGCCGGCCTCAGCCTCGCTTGCGTCTCGGCTCCGGCGGGTGAAGTCGGCGCTGCCTACACCGTCGCTGCTCCGACCGTCACTGGCGGTATCGGACCGTTCACCTTCTCGCTGGCCTCCGGCAGTCTTCCGGCCGGCGTGAGCCTCAACGCCGACGGCTCCATCTCCGGTCTGGCGACTGGCACCGGATCGTTCACCATCAAGGTCACCGATTCGAAGGGCCTCTCCTCGACCGGCATCTGCCCCTACGCGGTCGGCGCGGGCCTCAGCCTCGCTTGCGTCTCCGCTCCGGCGGGTGAAGTCGGCGCGGCCTACACCGTCGCCGCTCCGACCGTCTCCGGCGGTATCGGACCGTTCACCTTCTCGCTGGCCTCCGGCAGTCTTCCGGCCGGTGTGAGCCTGAACGCCGATGGCTCCATCTCCGGTCTGGCGACTGGCACCGGATCGTTCACCATCAAGGTGACCGATTCGAAGGGCCTCTCCTCCACCGGCAACTGCCCCTACTCGGTAGGCCCGGCTCCGAGCCTCGCTTGCGTGGCCACGGCGGCTGGTCAAGCCGGCATGCCTTACAGCGCCGCGGCGCCCACGGTAACCGGCGGCACGGCTCCGTACACCTTTGCGGTCGCGACCGGCACGATGCCGGCCGGCCTCACGCTCAACACCAGCACCGGCGTGATCACGGGAACCCCGGCCGCGGCCGGCACGTGGACGATCAAGGTCACCGACGCCAAGGGCATCACGGCCGCGGGGACATGCTCGTACACGGTCGCGGCGGCCCCGGCCACGACGCCGGTCGCGCACGGCGACGCGGCCACGATCGGGTTCTGGCACAACAAGAACGGGCAGGCGCTCATCCTCGCGATGAACGGGTCGGCCTCCGCCAAGAACCTCGCGACCTGGCTGGCCACCAGCTTCCCGAACTTGTACGGCGCTTCCAGCGCGAACAACCTGACCGGGAAGACCAACACCGACGTGGCGGCCCTCTTCATGACCTTCTTCAACGTGAAGGGGACCAACACCGACGCCCAAGTCATGGCCGGCGCGCTCGCCATCTACGTAACCAGTCCGACCCTCGCCGGCAGCTCGGTTTCCGCCGGCTACGGCTTCAACGTCTCGACCACCGGAACGGGCGCGAAGACCTACAACACAGGCGCAAACGGCACGGCGATCGGGCTCTCCAACAACACCAGCTATACGGTGTTGCAACTGATGCAGGCTGCGAATGCGGTGGCTCCGTACAGTTCCGCGGAGTTCAACGCGCTCAACACCATCTTCAACGGGATCAACACCACGGGCGACATTATCTAGGTAGAGCCTGGATCGAAGGCAGACGGCGCGGCCCTAGTGGCCGCGCCGTTTTGCTTTTGCAGCGCGTCTCGATCCCGTTATTTCCCGACGCGGAGCAGCACGACACCGTGCGACGGAACGGTCACCGTTTGCTCCGCGCCCGTGACCGCGATATCCTTCTTCGCCCACAGATCGCGCGCCTTCGGCTTGCCCTTCACGCCAACGTCGGACCAGGCAAACGTCGTCTTCGCCTCGGACGCCCCACGATTAAACACCGCGACCGCCATCGCGCCGCCGGCGAGCGGACGCGTCCAGATCTCCTGGTCGCCGTCCTGACGGACGCGCTTGCCCTGCACGCCGTTCTTGTCCTGATCGATCGCGATCACCTCGGGGTTGGTCAGGATCTCGAGAATCCCCGGCGGCACGTTGCGCAGGTCGTTGCCCGCCAGCAGGGGCGCGGCGAGAATCGACCACAGACTCATGTGCGTGCGGTACTCGGTCTCGCTCATGCCGCCGTTGCCGATCTCGAGCATGTCGGGGTCGTTCCAGTGCCCCGGCTTCGCGTACGGCTGGAGGTCGTTCTGGCTGAAGCCGATCTTCGTCATCGAATCCCACGTGTCGCGGATGTCGCCCGTGGTGCGCCAGAGATTGCCGCCGACCTCGGGACCCCACTTCCACACGTCCTGCCGTCCGTATTGACACAGGCTATAGACGATCGGGCGGCCGGTGGCGCGCAGCGCGTCGCCCATGATCTGGTAGACCGCCTGCATCTCCTCATCGGTGTAGAGATTGCGCGCGCCGCACCAGTCGTACTTGAGGTAGTCGATGCCCCACGCAGCGTAGGTCTTCGCGTCCTGCGCCTCGTGGCCGTGGGTGCCCTCGTAGCCTGCGCACGTGTTCGGCCCCGGCGACGAGTAGATCCCGAGCTTCAGTCCCTTGCTATGGACGTAGTCGGCGAGCGCCTTCATGTCGGGGAACTTCTTGTTCGTCGTGATGTTGCCCTGCGCGTCGCGCTCGCCTTCCCACGTGTCGTCGATATTGATGTACCGGTAGCCGGCGGCCTTCATGCCGTTCGACGCCATGGCGTCGGCCATGCCCTTGACGTCCTCGGCGGTGACGCGCCCGGCGAACTTGTTCCAACTGTTCCAGCCCATCGGCGGCGTGCGCGCGAGGCCGTTGGCGTGGACGCGGTGCAGCTTCGGCAGCTCGACGCGCTTGGGCATCGCGCCCTCGCCCGCCGGCGCCTTGTGCGCGACCATCTCGGTCAACGGCGCCGTGGCGTTCCGCCGGGTCGCGACGCGTAGCGTGTCGCCGTCGAGCTTGCCCTCGTAAGTCACCTTGCGCGGATTCTTGCCGTCCATCATGCTGCCGACGATCGTGAACCCGTCCGGCCCACCGGTGCTCTCGACGATGTTGTAGAAGAACTGTGTCGCGCGGATCGAACCGGCGATGCGGCTGCCCTCCTGTTTGAGGTTGAAGTAGGTGCGGCGGAACGTGCCGTCGTGCATGTCCTGGGAGACGACCCAGTTGCCGGTGAGGTCGGCGGCGAACGCGCAGGCGGCGGCCGCGGCGAAGCAAAGGAGGAGACGGTTGGGGAAGGGCATCAAGCCGAGAGTATCAGATTTTATCGCTAAACAAAGGAGCTTGTGAGTTCCGTATGATACATTCAGAGCGTGACCCGCCGCGGCTTCCTCGCCGGCAGCGTTGCCTCCGCCGCGCTCGCCCAGACCTCGACCGGCGCGCCGGATCTTCGCACTGTCATCTCGCGAGCCGACCTCGTCTACGACCAGCCCGTCCCGCGCAGCGAGGAGGGCATGCCGGTCGGCAACGGCCGCATGGGTAGTCTCGTCTGGACGACGCCGCGGCAGTTACGCTTCCAGATCAATCGCGTCGACGTCTACGGCAACAACTCCGCCGGCAACAGCTTCTTCGAGCGGCATAACGACTATTGCGGCGGGTGCGGCTACCTCGACATCGATTTTGAAGGCGCGGGCGCGCAACGCCTCTCGGTCTACGACGGACAGTTGACGGTCCAAGGCGCGGGCGCAACCGCACGCATTTTCGCCTGGCCGCATCGCGACGTGATGGCGGTGGCGGTCGACGGGCGGCGGCCGTTCTCGGCGGTGCTGCGGATGCTGCGCTTCGAGACGAAGTATTTCGGCGGCGAGATCGAGAAACTGCTGAGGGACCATGCGGTCCGCGTCGAGCGCTTCAACCACAGCGCGACCTCGCGGCTCTTCGCCGAGGGCCGCCGGATCGCCCTCACGCAGGAGTTCCGCGAGGGGGAGTTCTGCTGCAAGTCGGCGGTGGCGGTCACGGTGATCGGACGCGGCGCCACGGCGCGGATCGTGAATGAGACGGACGCGGCGCTCGACGCCGCGGGCGGCACGATCCTGGTCGCGTCCGCCGCCAGCATGGACCCGAATGCCGACGTGCTCGCCGAGGCCTACGCAAATCTCGATGCCGCCGAGGCGAAGGGCGTGCTGGGAATCGCGGAGGAGACGCGGACGTGGTGGCACGACTTCTGGTCGCGCGGCCACCTGGAGTTGTCGAGCGCGGGCGGGCAGGCGGAGTTCGTCGAGCAGAACTACCACTACTTCCTCTACCTGATGGCGTCCACGTCCCGCGGCAAGTTCCCGGTGAAGTTCAACGGGATGCTGTGGAACACCGGCGGCGATCTGCGGTCGTGGGGCGGCCAGCACTGGTTCGCCAACCTGAGCTGCTATTACGAAGCGCTGCCGGCCGCGCGGATCGAGTTGATGGACCCGATGTTCGAGATGTACTCGGGGATGTTCGGCGCGGCCACTGTCGCAGCGCGTCAGCAGTGGGGCAGCAAAGGGATTTTCATTCCGGAGACCACGTACTTCGACGGCCTCGAACGGCTGCCCGACGACGTCGCCGCCGAGATGCAGGAACTCTACGTGCGCCGCAAGCCGTGGGAGGAGCGCTCGGAGCGCTTCCGCAATTTCGCGCTCACGAAGCATCCGCACTCGAGCCGTTGGAACTGGATTCAGGCGGGCGCATGGAAGGACGGGCACTACAGCATCACGGACCGCGGGTCGGGGCCGTACGGGCCGGTCAACCACAACTTCGGGACCACGGCGAAGGTCGCGTACCTCTACTGGCGGCGGTACGAGTACACGCTAGACCGCGAGTGGCTGCGCACGCGCGCATACCCGATGCTCGAAGGCGCTGCGGAGTTCTATCGCAACCATCCGCTCGTGAAGCCGGGCGAGGACGGCCGCATCCATATCCACTGGGCGAACAGCAACGAGTCGGTGTTCGGCGCGCGCGACACCGACGAGGACCTCTCGGCGATGCACGCGATCTTCGCCGTGGCGGCGCGTGCGGCGCAGGTCCTCAATGTCGACGCGGAGAAACAGCGCGTCTGGAACGAGTTCCGCGCGAAGCTCGCGCGGATACCGACCAGCGACGATCCGGAGGCGCTTAAGCCCGCCGGGTACTCCGGCCCGCGCGTCTTCGTCCGCGGCCTGAAACCCGCGGTCAAGGCGGGCGGTCTCCTGCCCGACGGCAACAGCCTGCCGATGTGGTTCTTCGATTTCTGCAACGTGGAGAGCCGGGACCAGCAGACACTCGAAACGGCGCGCGCGACGTTCACGGCGGCGCTGCGCAACGGGCTCGACCCCAAGATGCCGGTCGGCGTGCTGTCGAAGTTGGCGATCGCGGCGGCCTCGCTCGGGCGCGCCGACGCGGTCCGCGTCATGATTCCGAATCAGATGCGGATGATGGCGCCGGAGCGGCCCACCGCGTATCAGGGCGGCGGAGTGCTCGCGAATCGCATGACGCTGCGCGAAGGTCCGCAGGCGCTCGACGCGGAACGGCTCGGCCGCGCATCGGAGGCGCTCCAACTGGCGCTGGTGCAGAGCAATCCGCCGGCGCCCGGCGAAGACCCGGTCCTCCACGTCTTTCCGGCGTGGCCGAAGGAGTGGAAAGCGCGCTTCACGCTGGCGGCGCGGGGAGCGTTCCACGTGACCGCGTCGATTCAGAACGGCCGCATCGAGTCGCTGGAACTGGAGTCGAAGGCGGGGGCGGAGTGCCGTCTGCGGAACCCGTTCCAGGGCAAGGTGGTCCTGCATCGCGACGGTCGCCGCGCGGAGACGCTCGACGGCTCGCTACTCCGCTTCGCGACGCGCAAGGGAGAGCGGATCGCGATCGCGCCGGCGTAAGTCAGGCCGCGAGCGCGCGGAAGCCCGCCTTTTCGTCGCGCTCGACGCGGGCGAAGCCGATGTGCGGGTCGTGGGCAAAGCCGCAGAGCCAGTCTTCTTCCGCCGCGCGAGCGAGCCATTTCGACTTCTGGTCGATCGTCTGGAGCGGATAGAGATCGAAGCCCATCACCCACGTCGGCTGGATGTGGTGGGTGGTAGGGACGAGGTCGGCCCAGAAGCAGAAGGTGCGGCCTTGGCTTTCGGCGGTGACGACGCACATGTCGCGATTGTGGCCGGGAGCGCGGCGCATCCAGACTCCGGGCGCGACCTCGTAGTCGCCGTCGACAAGCGTCATCTGGCCCGAGTCGACCAGTGGATCGTAGTTCGCGTCGTTGTAGCTGACGCTGTCGCGCGGATGGCGAGTGTGGGCATGCTCCCACTCCGGCCGGGACGCGAAGTAGCGGGCGCGCGGGAAAGCCGCGACCGCGCCCGCCGGCGTCAGGACGGTGTTCCCTCCGCAGTGATCGAAGTGGAGATGGCTGTTGACGACGATGTCCACGGACTCGGGGTCGATCCCTTGCGCGGCGATGGCGGTGTGGAGATCCTCATGCTCGGGCGGGAGCGCCATACGCTCACGGGAGCGCGCGTCGAGTTTGTCGCCGACGCCGGTCTCGATCAGAATGGTGTGGTCGCCGGTGCGGACCACGTAGCAATTGAACGCGACCTCGATGCGATTGAGGTCGTCAACCGCAGTCTTGCGGCTCCAGAGGGTCTTCGGGACGACACCGAAATAGGCGCCGCCGTCCCAGCGAAATCGAGCCGGCTGGACGTGCGTGATCTCGAAATCGCCGGCGGTCACGGACCGGTTCAGCCCTTCACCATTTTGCGGCCGCGCTCGAAGAGGTCGGCGGCGTCGTCGACCAACTGCCGGCCGCGCTCGAACAGCTCTTTGGCGTTCTCCACGATGTTGGAGCCGGTCTCGCCCAAGGTCTCGCGTCCTTTATCGCTGATGTACTGGCGCGTATCCTTACCGCTCTTCGGCGCGTACAGGACGGCGATTGCCGTGCCGATGATGGCGCCCGTCAGGAACCACGCGATAGCGTTCGATCCAGATTCTGTGCTTTCCCGCTCTTGCAGCAAGTCGTCGGACATGCGTCAGGCCTCCGGGACTCCGCCAAACGGGGAGGTCCCTCCACATTCTGCGATATCCTCGGGGTATGGCGCAAGATCCCGAACGCGATGACGAGCAAGTACTTGGCGAAGGCGACATGGACACCTCGCACGATCTCGACATGGAGCCGCTGTACTTCTCGCAAACGATCGAGGCGGAGTCGGAGGCCGAAGTGATCCAGTCGCTGCTGGAGTCGAACGGCATTCCGGCGACGCTGAGCCGGTCGCCGGTGCCGACGCTGGGGTTCGAGATCCGGGTGCCGAAGAATCGCGTGGATGATGCGGTGCGAGTGATCGCAGAGTCGCAGGCCGCGGGGCCGGAAGCGGCCGCCGAGGCTGAGGCGGCAGGCGAAGAGGGCGCGCGGTAGAGGGGCCCTAGAGTTCGGACTCGTCTTGCAGCACCGGGTCCGGGTCGGGGGGCATGGGCTCCGGATCGGGATCGGGCATTGGGACGGGCGGCTCCGGAGACGACTCCGGCTTCGGGAACATGGAACGGGCGGTTTGGGCCGGCATAGAGTGATCGTCCAGTCCTAGCTCGCATTCGCAGCAATCGCTGCAGCGAAGGCATTTTTCACAGACGTGATTGTTGCACGCGTCTTTGGTGCAACGGGCGCAGATGCGCGTCGATTCCTCACCGCAAATACTGCAGACAAATGGCATGAGGCGCTTATTTCTTCCTTCCTGTTTTGGGGGGCGCCTGGGTCAGGACGCCGCGGCAGCGTTGCGCCTCGCGGTCCATCACTTTGAGCTCCTGTTCGCGCGCGGCGGCGAGATTGACGACATAGCGCTGGAGACGGTTGCGCGATTCGCCGCCCTCCGCAACCATGACGGCGAGCACTGTGGCGTCGGTGTTCGATTGATACCGGCGCGCGCCTTCTTCGACGGAAGACAGCATCGACTCCAAAGCCTGAATCCGGAATAGGATCTGGAGCGCCGCGGAGAGCTGCTCGGGGTTGGCGGCGACCGCTTTCGCTTCGATCGTGAGAGCGCCCGCCTGTTCCTTGCTCGACTGAAGCTGGGCGGCGTACGTGTCGGAGGCGCCCTTCGCGATCCAGGCCTGCGCATTCATCTTGTCGAGCAATGGCAGTAAGCGTCCCGCGTGCGCGGCGATGTCGTTCAGAACCGGAGCGATCTCCCAGGATGCTTCGAGACCGGGCTTCGGCGTGGACTGCGGGGCTTGTGCGTACACCGCCGCGGCACACGTGAAGAGGGCCAAGGCTCGGAGCGGGTAGCGCATAGCTGTCCTCAATTTAGCATGCGCGGTTCGGAAGGCCATGCCGCGCGGGACGCGTCCTCACACTTGGAACGTGCGGCGGCGCCAGAGGCAGATGAGCGCGGCGGCGGTGAGCGCGAGCGTTCCCGGCTCGGGGACCGGTTCGAACGTCTGGGTGAAGAAGAATGGATCGATCGAATCCGAGACCCGGTTGCCGAGGCCGTCGTTCAATGCGAACGAAGGCGTCCCCGGCGTACCCGAATAGGAGCGGAGGAAGGTGACGCCGTTCGGGAAAACACCGAGGGTCCCGTCGTCCATGGTGGGCGCGGCGAAGGTCCCGGCGAAGGTCAGACCGGCGGATGTGAGGTCGATGTAGTCGCCGAGATAGGGTTGGAATTGGACGGGGACAATGTTCTTATCGGAATGGGAGAGAACGGTGTCGGTGAAGTCGACGAAGTCGTCGCGCGTGACGAGGAAATGCGCTTCGGCAAACCCGAGGTTTTCGGTCTCGTAGAGGAGACCAACAGTGCCGTCGTCGAGGATCGAGAGCGCGGGCAGAGCGCTCGACTGGGCAGTGAGCGTGGTGCGGGTAGTCCAATGCGCGCCGCCGTCGAGCGACTCGGAGACCACGAGATTCGAGATGGTGGGGGAGGGCGAGGACTGGTAGGCGATGAGGACGCGGTCGGGATTGTGCGGGTCGACCGCGAGCGAGAGATCGGCCCCGATGCGATTGTTCGCCTGAATCCCGGAGAAGTCGTCGATCCACGGGACGTCGGCGACGACGGTCCCGACGCCGCCCGCGCCGAGAACGGAAAACTTCGAAGCGCCGGCGGCGCCCTGATCGTCGCGCACCACGACGACCTGGGCGTTGCGATAGGTGTTATCGGGGAGTGTCGAGATGACGCTATTGAAACGCGTGAAGGCAGCGTAGACGCGGTCGCCATTCGCCGCGACGCGGACGGCGGGGTTGTCGTAATCCGGCGCGCCGACGCGGTCGATGACCGTATTGGAGAAACTCGCGCCGCCATCGGTGGAGACGCGCACCATGGCGGAGGCGCCATTGACTGCCTCGTCGGTGTTGTTGAACCCGACGTAGATGCGGCCGGCGGACCCGGTCACGACCCACGGCATGTCGCCGACCGGGTAAGTATCGATCACCGTCCCGTTGGCTTTCAGACCGATCGCGAAGTTGTCGTCGATAAAGGAGGTGTACTGGGTCTGCCCATCGCTGCTGTAGGCGAGCGTCTTATCGAAGATAGGAAAGGAGTCGGCGACCGTCCACGCCGAGCCGGCGTTCAGGGTCGAGAAGAAGTAACCGGGGCCCAACGAACCGAAGGCGCCGAGGACGATTTGCGACGGATTGGCCGGATTGATGGCAAGGCTGGGCTCGGAGTTCTGCTCCGCCTCGGCGCTCATCGAGGCTGGGATGACATCGAAAACGCTGACACTGCCGGCGGAGAGAGAGGCCGCAGCGGCGGCCGCGAGGAACAAGAGGCGCATGGAAGCGTCTATCTTAGCGCTTCATCAGTTTGAATGCGATCTCGCGGCCTTGGCCGCCGAAGGCAAGGCTGATCCAGAGCAGGGCGAAGGGCTCGAGGAGACGGGCCTGCGTGAGCGGGCCGGCGTCGATCGGGTCGAACCCGAGCTGCGCGGCGAGGTCGTGGGCGGCTTTCTTGGCGGCGGCGTCGTCGCCGCAGTAGAAGAGGGTCGCGGGACCAGCGGGGAAGGCCGGATCGGCCATGATGTTATAGCCGATCGTGTTGAAGATCTTCACGACACGCGCGCCCAGTGCCCACTTCGCGACCGCCTCGGCGGCAGAGGTAGTCGTGCCGAGCTCGAGGCCATCGAGCTTCGGCTTGAGCGGGTTGACGCAGTCGAACAGGATCTTGCCGGAGAGGTCGCCAAGGCCGCGGATCGCGTCCTCGGTGGCAGGCCAGGGAGTCGCGAGCACGATGATCTCGGACGCCTTGGCGGCGTCGGCGTTGGTGGCGACGCTTGCGCCGGAAATCTTCGCCAACTCCTGCATCTCGGCAGAGTCGGGACGGCGCGTCCCGAAGACGACGGTGTGCCCTGCCTCCGCCATGCGGCGTCCCAGCGTGCCGCCCACATTTCCCGATCCGACGATGCCGATTTTCATGCCTAATCGATGCGGGCGGCGGCGTTTCGGATGCGAGATACCGCAGTGGGGCGGGCAATCATGCCCGTCCGCTATCGGAGACCCGCAGGAATGCGGGTCCGCGGCCAAAATTGGCCGCCCCACAAAGAAAGGATGTTCAGACGATTACTACGGTGATTTGCCCCGGTCCGTGAACTCCCCGGACGAGGATTTGTTCGATGTCGGCGGTGCGGCTGGGGCCTGTGATCAGGACCATCGAGCTCGACGTTTCCGCCGGCTTGGGGAGTATCGTAAAGAGCTCGTCGAGACCGGTGAGGATGCGCTCTTTCGGGACGACAGCGAGGTGCATCGGGGGAAGGAGCGAGACCAGGCGGGATTCCTGCGGGCTCGCGATCATCACGAGCGTTCCCGTGTCGGCGAGGGCGTAGTCGGCGCTCGTAATGCCGATGTCGACGGTGGCGCAGAGTTTCGTGAGTTCGGCGCGGTCGGTGATGCCGGTGCGGACGCCGGGGAGCGTCGAGATTCCGCACTCGGCGAGATAGGGCGAGTTCGACGCGACAGCCGTCCTGCCGGCGATGATTTCGGCGACGTACGAGCGCGGGTCGGAAGTGCGCTCCGTTTTTCCGGCGAGCGCCTCGATGCGCATGCGCATCATTGCAATGCGCGCCTCCATCTCGACCTCCGGGATGCGCAGACGGACCGGGGGCGGGTCGCCGGGCGAATCGCCGGCGCTGCGGCCGAGCGCGGTGCGCACCTTGTGGAGGATGTTCTCGCGAGACATCAGCGCTGCCTCCACATTTCGCGGAAGCTCTTGGCGGGCGGCGGAGGGAGATCGCGCTGGCTGAGCCACGCGGCCATCGGGCCGACGTTCATCGGCGCCGGAACGCTGCGGATCCACTTGCCGTCGCCCGACGGGGCGAGCGCGCCGCCCATACGTCCGGCGAATTCGAACAGCCGAGGATGCGTCATCAACCACGCGAAGGCTCGGAAGGCAAGCTTCTCGATGCGATTCTGCTTCTCGCGCGTCTCCGACTTCTTCACGTCGGAGCGGAGTTCCAGCAGGATTTTGGGGATATCGATCTTGACCGGGCAGACCTCGCCACACGCGCCGCAGAGGCTCGACGCGAACGGCAGGCTGGGCTCGTGCGACACGCCCATGAACTGTGGAGTAATGATCGCGCCGATCGGTCCCGAGTAGACCCACGGGAAACTGTGGCCGCCGATTTTCCGGTAAACCGGGCAGGTATTGAGACACGCGCCGCAGCGGATGCAGTAGAGCGACTGGCGCTTGGCGCGGTCGGGCAGGAGTTTGGTGCGCCCGTTATCGAGCAGCACGACGTAGAACTCGTCGGGGCCGTCGACTTCGCCCGGGCGCTTGGGGCCGCTCAGGAACGACGTGTACACCGAGAGCAATTGGCCGGTGGCGCTGCGGGCCAGGAGCTTCAGGAAGGTCGCGAGATCCTGTGCGCGCGGAATAATCTTCTCGATCCCCGCGACGGCGATGTGGATCTTCGGAGCGGACGTGGTGAGCCGGGCGTTGCCTTCGTTCTCGACGATCACGACGGCGCCGGAGTCGGCGACCAGGAAATTCGCGCCGCTGATCCCGATGTCCGCGGCCAGGAACTTCTCGCGTAGGACGGCGCGGGCGATCGCGGTCTGCTTCTCGGGGACAGTCTCCTCGGGGACGTGCAGTTCGCGCGTGAAAATCTCGGCGACGTCGTAGCGGGTTTTGTGGAGCGCCGGCGCGACGATGTGATACGGCTTTTCGTGGGCGAGTTGGAGGATGTACTCGCCGAGATCGGTCTCCACCGCTTCGAGGCCGTGGTGCTCGACGCGCTCGTTGAGGTCGACCTCCTCGGTGGTCATCGACTTCGATTTGACGATCAGCTTGGAACCGCGCTCCTTCGCGAGTTGCAGGACGAAATCGGCGACGTCGCCTCCATCCTTGCAGTACACGACCTTGCCGCCGTGCGCCTCGACGTTGCGCTCGAACTCTTCGAGGTAGTGGTCGAGATTGTCGATGGCGTGCTTCTTGAGGGCGTTGGCCTGAGTGCGGAGCTCCTGGTAGTCGGGGAGAACGTCGTCGGCGACGTTCTCGGTGCGCTTGTCCTTGAGACGGCCGGTCGCCGTGTAGATCGCGAGCTGGAGGCGCGAATCGCCTAGCGTCTCGTGGATTTTATTCTGAAATTCGACTGACATTAGCGGCTCGCCAGGACTTCGGCCAGGTGCAGGGTGCGGATCGGCGATCCGGCGCGCGAAAGCGCCCCCTGGATCTGCATGAGACAACTTGGGTCGAGCGAGACGACCGACGTGGCGCCCGTGCGCTCGATGGCTTCGATCTTGGTGCGCGCCATAGCGCCTGAGAGCTCGGCGAACTTCACCGAGAAGGTGCCGCCGAAGCCGCAGCATTCCTCGGCGGGGAGCATCTCACGGAGTTCGAGGCCGCGGACTTTGGACAGCAGGCGGCGCGGCGCGCTCTTGATGCCGAGTTCGCGAAGGGCGTGGCAGCCGTCGTGAAAGGTGACGACCTCGTCGAGCCGTGCGCCGACATCGTCAACGCCGGCGACGGTGGTGAGGAACGTCGAGAACTCGTAGACGCGCTGTTCGAGCGCGTGGACGCGGGCCAGAGTCTCGGGCTCCTTATGGAAGAGCTCGGCGAAGTGGTGGGTGATCATCGACGTGCAGGAACCGGAGGGGATGACGATGATTTCGCTCGCTTCGAAGGTCTGAAGGAAGTGCCGCGCGACGGTGCGGGACTCTTCGCGGTAACCGCTGTTGAAGGCGGGCTGGCCGCAGCAAGTCTGGTTTTCCGGAAAATCGACCTTATAGCCGAGGCGCTCGAGAACTTCGGCCATTGCCATCCCGACCTTCGGAAAGAGCTGGTCGACGATGCAAGTCACGAACAGCGAAACCCGTTTGGGCATGCAGACTCAGAATTGTAGCAGTTTCAGTTGAAGGTATACCGGAACCGGTACATGGCGTAGGACATGACGCCCGACTGGCCGGTCCAAAGGGCGCGGTCCAGGCGCGAGAATTCGAGGGAGAAGAGGACCGTGCCGCGGACGGACGAAACGGGGATGCGATAGTCGCCGCCTGCGGTGTACTCGCGGACCACTCGGTTGCCGGCGGACCGCTCGGCGTAGGCCCACCCGGCGTACGTGTAGACATCGAACCGCGGGGTGAAGAAGTATTCGAAACCCTGGAGCATGTTGCCTCCGTCGAGATTTGCGGGGACGACGCCGAGGGCTTGGTAGGCGGCGCGCCTGGACCAATAAAGCTGGGTCTCGTACCGAAGGCGCTCCGTGATTTTCAGGAATGCGGCGGCGGAAAGACCGCGCTGCCCGTGATGTCCGGCGACGATCGAATCCAGTTCGACATGGCCGAACTTTTTGTCAGCGGCCACCCGGGCGAGGAACAGACCGTTGGTCTGCCAGGCGAAGACGGCGTTGTAATCTCCGAAATTGCGAGTGAGGCGGACCTGGCGGTCGCGCGTGCCGTCGAGGCCGACGTGGTACGCCGGCTCGGGCACCAGCGTGTTCATCGTGCCGGTATCGCTCTGGACGCCAACGCGGTTCGGTCGCAGCAGGTTCCATTCGCGGCCCGCGGAGAGCTCCCATTTGCGCCAACGGACCGCTCCCCAATATTGACGCCAGCGGTAGGGGCTCTGCCCGGCGTTGGGATTGAGAAAATCGCTTTCGAGGTAGAAGGTGAGGGCGACCGGACCCGCGGCGCGGTCGCCCCGCAGCCACAAGCGCGAGTGGCGCGGAGACCAAAGCGATTCGTCGGGCGTCTCGGTCAGCGGGATGGCGCCGAAATGGGTGTTGATCGTGTCCGGGGTGGTGGCTGTACGGGTGAGGCCGATCAGGTCGAGGAAAGCGCCGGGACGCAATTTGAGGCCGTCGAGATCCAGCGTAAGCGGCTGAACCACGGGAGCTTGCGCGCAACCGGCGGCGGCGCAGACAATCAGCAGGAAAAGCGTCGAGACCGGGCGCACCTGTCCAGATTGTAACCAAATCGTAACGGAAGTGAGGGGGGCGCACGTTAGCATGGAAACGTGCCCAGATACGCCGCGATCGACATCGGCAGCAACTCGGTGAGGATGGAGGCGGCGGAGGTCCTGCCGGGGCAGGCGCCGAAAGTCCTCGGGTCCGATCGCGAGGTGACACGGCTGGGCGAGAGCGTCTTTCGCACGGGGTCCGTGAGCGAAGAGGCGCTGAAGACGACGTGCGCGGTGCTCGCCCGAATGGCGACGCTCTACCGGAAACTGGACGCGGTCGGCGTGCGGGCAGTGGCCACCAGCGCGATCCGCGATGCGAGCAACCAGAAGGACTTTTTGGCGCGCGCGTCCGAGGCCGCCGGCACGCAGGTCGAGATCATCTCCGGGCGCGAAGAGGCTCGGCTGATTCACCTCGGGGTCGAAAGCGTGTGGCCGCAGAAGGGCAAGCGCGTCCTGATCCTCGACGTCGGCGGCGGCAGCGCGGAGATCATCGCCGCGGAAGACGGGCATCTGGTGGAGGCGTTCTCGCGGCCATTGGGGGCGGTGCGACTGCGCGAGAATTTTCTGATGGAGGATCCGCCGCCGCCGTATGCCCTGCGGCAGATGTCCGAGTTCATCGGCGAGAAGCTGTCGGCGTCGGTGCAGCGGTTGGGCAAGAAGGGCTGGGACCGCGCGATTGCGACCTCGGCGACGGCGTCCGCCGCGGCGAGCGCGGTGGCGCGGACCCCGCGATCGAAGCGCGAGGAGATCGACCGGCAGCGCGTGACGACCCCGCAAGTGCGGCAGCTCTACTCGAAGCTCGCGACCGCCGGCGTGGCCGCGCGTCGGAAGGTGACAGGGATCGGGCCGCGGCGGGCGGAGATCATCGTGCCGGGCCTCGCGGTGCTGCTCCAATTTCTGGTGGAGTTCCAATTGCCGGCGCTCTACTACTCGCGGGCCGGAGTGCGCGACGGGATCATCGCGGATCTTGCGGGCAGGAACGTCGGAGCGGAGCTCTCGCGGCTGGCGCGCGACCAGAGGGCGGAGGTCGAAGAGATGTGCCGCCGGTACGGCGTGTCGCTGGCGCATGCGCGGAAGGTGGCCAACCTGACCGCGATGCTCTTCACCGCGCTGCAGCCGGCGCACCAATTGCCGCCGGCCGTCGGGAAACTGCTGGAGGCCGCGGCGTACCTGCACGATGTCGGGCACTACATCAGCAACGTGTCGCATCACAAACACTCGTGGTACGTGGTCGCGAATTCGGACATGCCCGGATTCACCGAACGCGAACGGATGGTGATCGCGGCCATGTGCCGTTATCACCGCAAGGCTCTGCCGAACACCCAGCACAACGCCTTCGAGGCTCTGACTCCGGACGAACGCAAAGCCGTCACGCTCGGAATTCCGATTCTGCGCCTGGCGGACAATCTCGACCGCAGCCACGAGCAGCGCGTCCTTGGCGTGGAGTGCAAGGTGCGCGACAGCGGCGATATCGCCATGGTGGTGTCGGCGAAGGGCGATATCGACCTGGAGCAGTGGGCCGCGCAGCGGGCGGGTGACGTCTTTCGTGAGATCTACGGACGGGCCATTTCGATCACGCGCGCCAAGTAGGTGCGGTTTACGACCTTGGCAGCGCCATTGCTCGTTTCCGTGCGTGGCGAATCCAGTGACCAAGTGGTCGCAACAGATACCCGATGACGAGTGGGCCGTGTACGACGAGGTCCTCGACGAACTCATCTCGCGCGGCATACCGTTCGCATTGGGCGGGGCCTTCGCCGTCGCGACGTACACGGATTGCTGGCGCAACACCAAAGATCTCGACCTGTACGTCCTGCCGGAGCATCGCGAGAAGCTGATCGCGGCGCTGACCGATCTGGGCTTCGGCGACTACTTCGACACCAAGGGCTATGACCGCTGGTGGATTTACCGGTCCGTGCGCGACGGGAACATCGTGGATGTGATCTGGGCGATGGCCAATCACCGGCAGCAGATCGACGAACTATGGATGTCGGGTCCGGAGGTGGTGCTGCGTGGGCGCAAGCTGAAGGTGCTGCCGGCAGAGGCGATGCTTTGGGACAAGCTGTACATCATGCAGCGCGAGCGGTGCGACTGGGGAGATGTGCTGAATCTCCTCTATTCGGCGGGCCCGTCCGTAGACTGGGAAATGCTGCTGGGGAGGATCGGCGAAGATCTTCCGTTGATGGCGGGCGTGCTGTCGGTGTTCCGGTGGCTGGCCCCCGGCCGCGCCGCGGAATTGCCGGAATGGATTTGGGAACGTGTCGGATTGGGCGCTGGCGCACCGCCGACAAGCGGGTCGCGCGACTACGATAAAAGGCGCGTAGATCTGCTGGACCGGCGTCCATGGTTTGTGCCGGACCGGCTGGAACTGGAGTCGGCTGCGTAAGATGCTGATCGGAACGATGAACCATCCCGCGCGGGACGTCCTCGAAGAGATCGAGTGGATGGCGGAGATGGGGTTGGAATTCCTCGATCTCACACTGGAGCCCCCGGCGGCCGCGTCGTGGCGGGTGAATCCGCACGCGATCCGGGAGGCGCTCGAACGACACAACATGCAGGTCGTGGGGCACACCGCCTACTACCTGCCGATGGGCAGCGCCTTCGAGGAGGTGCGCCGCGCCTGCGTCTGCGAGCTGCGCCGGTGTCTGGAGGCGTTCAGCATCGTCGGCGCGCGCTGGATGAACCTGCATCCGGACCGTCACGCTCCGATGCACGACCGGCGCTTCTACATCGAGCAGAATATCCGCACGTTTCAAGAACTGCTGCCCGACGCGCGGCGGCTCGGGGTCGGGCTGATGATCGAAAATCTGCCGGGGGATTACAACACCGCGCCGCAATTGGGCGAGTTGCTCGATCCGCTACCGGAGCTCGGACTTCACCTCGATATCGGGCACGCCAACCTCTCGGTGCCCTACAACCAGACGGAGTCGATTCTGGCCTCGTACGGAACGCGGCTGAGGCACGTCCATCTGCACGACAATCGCGGCGGGCACGCGGACTTGCACCTGCCGCTCGGTGCGGGCGACGTGAACGTGCGGGCGGCGATCGGCGCCCTGAAACGCTGCGGCTACGATGGCCCCATCACGCTCGAGGTGTTCACGCCGGACAAACACTTCCTCGCGTATTCGCGGGACGTGCTGCGGAGAATTTGGAACGAGACCGAAGGTTAGGATTTGACACCCGATTCGGGTAAACGCCGACGCTGAGACGCAGAGTTCTCGATTGTGTTTCTCTGCGTCTCTGTGTCTCTGTGTCAAGATCTAGGGCTTGTCGGGTGCGATCGCGATCTCGTCGCCGGCTTGTAGGCCTGAGATCACCGACACTTGCGTATTGCTGGACGCTCCGAGGGTCACTTCGCGGGGCGCCACGCTATCGCCCTGCTTCAGCATCACGATCGACTTGCCGCCGGTCTCCTGAACCGCTTCTCGCGGGATCAGGATCGCATTGTCCTGCTCGCCGATGACGACGTCGGCATTCGCAGTGAGGTCTGGAATCACGCGCGGATCGGGGTTTTCGACGGCGATGCGAACCGGGACGGAGCGCACGTAATAATTCGGACGCCGGTTGTAACTCGCCATGGTGCCAACGGACTGCACGGTGCCATCGACCTGGATTCCCGGATACGCGTCGAAGTGGATGACCGCCTTCTGCCCGAGGTGCACGAGCTCGGCGTCGGACTGGTTGACGCTGCCCTCCACCTGCAAATTCTTGAGATCCACTACCTTCGCGAACACCATGCCGGGGTAAACCTCGTCGCCGAGGCGAACCTGCTGCTGCTCGCCGTTGCGATAGAGCGAGCGGAGGACCACCTGCCCATCGCGGGGCGCGCGGATCGTGAAACGGTCGAGGTCGGCCTTATGCCGATTGAGGTGCCGGATCTGGTTGTTCTGACTGAGCTCTGCAAGACGCCACTCGGCGGCCTGGCGTTCGTCGAGCAGCGGGAGCTGGGTCGCGAGCTGCCGGTATTTCAGCTCGGTCTCTTCGACGGCGAGGCGGAGTTTCTCCTTGTCGATGTCGCTGCGAACGTTCGACGATTTGATATCCTGCTGCGCCTTCTCCCAGTCGGCCTTGGCGGCGCGGATCTGCTGCTCCATCGCCTCATGCCGCGACAACTGCTGCGCGCGCACCCGGCGCAGGTCGAGGGCGCTCTGTCCGACCATCGCCTGCACATCGTCGAGGTGGTCCTGGACGGACTGGCCGTCGATTTGGGCGAGGACGTCGCCTTCTTTGACGAAACCGCCGTTGGTGGCGAGCTTGATCAGGACGAGGCCGCGCGCGGCGGAGTCCGGAGCCTGTACCAGGGGAGCGAAAATATTCGAGAATTGCGTCGCGGTAATGTTGCCGGAGACGCGCAGGGTCCGCGGGAGCACACCGCGCACCGCCTTCACGGTGCGCACCGATAGAATCGGCCGGGCTTGCGGACGCGGACGGAATTGCCAGGCGGCGGCGAGGGCGACGATCAGAATTACGGCGACGATCGGACCCCGGCTGCGCCGGGGCTGCGGCGGCACGACTGCCAGTGTGGCGCGCTGCGGCGCCGGACCCGTGGGAGAACTCGGTTGTGGCGACATGGAACGCCCATATTGTAACCGCATTGCGGATGCGGGCATCCGGGATCGAAAGGGGGTCGCGCTGCTACAATAAAAAATTCCACCCCAATGCTAGAAGAATCGATACAGGAGCTGGAATCCCGTTCCCTGGCGCGCATCGCCTCCGCGGCGACGGCCGAGGAATTGGAGGCGGTCCGCGTCGAAGCGGTCGGGCGCAAAGGCGCGCTGGCGCAGTTCGGCAAAGACATGGTGAAGCTGGCGCCGGAGGACCGGAAACGCGCCGGCATGCTGCTCAATGGCACAAAGCAGCGGCTCGAAGCGGCGCTCGACGCGCGCAAGGCGGAGTTCGATCAGGCGGCGCTGGCGGCGCGGCTGGACGCGGAGTGGATCGATCTCACACTCCCGGCCCCGGGCCCGCGACGCGGCCATCTGCATCCCATCACGCGCATCCAACGGGAGCTCGAACAGCTCTTCGTGTCGCTGGGGTTCGCGGTCCTGGACGGGCCGGAGGTCGAGACGGAATATCACAATTTCGACGCGCTGAACATCCCGCGCGACCATCCCGCGCGCGACATGCAGGACACGTTCTGGCTGGATGGCGGCAACGTGCTGCGCACGCACACGTCGCCGGTGCAGGTCCGCGGCATGGAGCGGCTCGGGCCGCCGCTGCGCATGATCGCTCCCGGGCGCGTGTTCCGCAACGAGAGTGTCGACGCGTCCCACGAGCACACGTTTTATCAGCTCGAAGGGATGATGATCGATCGCGACGTGTCGGTGTCTCATCTCCTGTACTTCATGAAGACGCTGCTGACCGCGATCTTTCACCGGGACGTCACGGTGCGGCTGCGGCCGGGCTACTTCCCCTTCGTCGAGCCGGGCTTCGAACTCGACATTCAGTGCCTGATCTGCGGCGGGCCCGGATGCCCGGTGTGCAAGCAGAGCGGCTGGGTCGAACTGCTGCCGTGCGGTCTGGTGAATCCCAACGTGCTGCGGATGAGCGGCATCGATCCGGAAGAGTGGAACGGGTTCGCGTTCGGCCTCGGCCTGACGCGGCTGGCGATGATGCGGTACGGGATCGACGATATCCGCCAATTGCAGGGCGGCGACCTTCGCTTCCTGGAGCAATTCTAAGGTGACGTTCTCATACAACTGGATTCGCGAGCTGGTCGACGGCCTCGAGACGCCTCCCGAGGCGCTGGAGCAGCTCATCACGATGAAGACGGCGGAGTGCGACGGCATCGAGCGCACCGGCGAGCTGCTCGAAAAGGCCTGCGCGGCGCGGGTGGAATCGGTCGAGCCGATCCCCGGCAGCCACAACGTGAAGGCGGTGGTTGACGCTGGACGCTACGGCATCCGCACGGTCGTTTGCGGCGCGAAGAACTGCCGCCCGGGCATCATTACCGCGTACGCGCCGATCGGCAAGAAAACGATTCAGGGCGTCGAGAGCGACGGCATGCTGGCAAGCGGCGCCGAGCTCGGGATCAACAAGGACCATTCGGGGATCATCGAACTCGATTCGCAGGTCGGCGCGCCGCTGGCCGGCTGCCTGGCCGATTCGGCCATCGAGATCGACAACAAGTCGATCACGCACCGTCCCGACCTCTGGGGACATCTCGGGATGGCGCGGGAGGTCGCGGCAATCACCGGGACGCGGCTGAAAGACCCGGTGAAATCGGAGTTACTGCCGCAGGGCGCGCCCGCGATCTCGATTGAGGTCGAGGATACGGATTTGTGCCCGCGATACAGCGCGGTCGTCTTCGAGAATGTGACGGTGAAGCCGTCGCCGGAGTGGCTGCAATGCCGGCTCACGGCGATCGGGCTGAATCCGATCAACAACATCGTCGACATGACGAACTTCGTCATGGCGGAATTGGCGCAGCCGATGCACGCGTTCGACGCGGAGCTGATCCGCGGCGCCAAAATCATCGTGCGCCGCGCCAAGCCGGGGGAGCAGTTCCGCGCGCTGAACAAAGAGGAGTACACGCTCGATGCGGCGAACCTCGTGATCGCCGACACCGAGGGCGCGATCGGCCTCGCCGGCGTGATGGGCGGGCTCGACAGCATGATCACGGAGAAGACGACGCGCGTCGTGCTGGAGAGCGCGAATTTCCAGCCGTCGTCCGTACGGAAGACGTCGTCGGGACTGAAACTACGCACCGACGCGTCGATGCGGTTCGAGAAGGCGCAGGACCCGGCCAACACGGTCCGCGGTCTGGCGCGCGCGATCGAATTGCTGTACGAGATCTCGCCAGGGATCCGGCTGGTGGGCGGTGTGGTGGATGTGGCGGCGCCGCTGCCGGAGCCCCCGGTGATCGAACTCCCGCTGGAGTGGCTGAATCGGAAATTGGGACGTACGCTCGAGCCCGCCGAGGTCCGCGACATTCTCACGCGGCTCGAGTTCCAGGTGGCGAACGCGCGTCCCGGGGTGTTCGCGGTGACCGTGCCCTCATGGCGCGCGACGAAAGACGTTTCGATGAAGGACGACCTCGTCGAGGAGGTCGGGCGCATGGTCGGGTACGCCTCGATTGAGCCGAAAGCGCCGCTGGTGGCCGCCAATGTCCCGCCCGGGAACCCCGAGCGGCGTTTCCAACACGAGGTGCGCGACGTTTTCGTCGATCTCGGTTTCAGCGAGGTCTACAACTACTCGTTCGTCAGCGAGGAGTCGGCGCGGGCGTTCGGCATCCTGCCCGACGCGCATGTACACGTGAGCAACCCGATCGCCAGCGATCAGTCGATGCTACGGACGTCGCTGCTGCCGAACGTGTGGCGCAATGTGATCGAGAACGCGAAGCATCGCGAGTCGTTCCGGTTGTTCGAGATCGGGCTCGAGATTCACAAGGCGTACGAGGGGCTCCCGGACGAGGTCCCGCACCTCGTGGCGGCAATTTACGACCGGGCGGGCAACGGCGCCGCGGGATTGTTCGAAGCGAAGCGAGCGGCGGAGTGCCTCATGCCGGGGGCACAGGTGGCGCCGGTGGAGGCTGCTCCGTACGAGCATCCGGCGCGGACCGCGGAAGTGAAGTGGAAGGGCGAGCGCGTCGGACGGCTCTTCGAGCTGCATCCCTCGCTGGTCGAGACCGGACGCGCGGCAATCCTCGACCTCGATCTGCGAGTCGTGCGTTCGCTGTGGGGGACTGAAGTGAAGTACCAGCCGATCCGCCGGTATCCCTCGAGCGCTTTCGACCTCTCGGTGGTGACTGGGCTGCGCGAGCATGCGGGCAAGCTGGAAGCGAGTCTGGCGTCGTTCGCGGGACCGCTGTTGGAGCGGATCGAGTTCGTCCGCGAGTATGCGGGTCCGCCGCTGCCCGAGGGGCGGAAAAGCGTATCGTTCCGAGTGACGGTCGGGTCGGCGGAGCGCACGCTATCGTCCGACGAAGTCATGGCGGTCCGCGCGGCGATCATCGACGGCATGCGCGGTCTGGGCTACGAACTGCGGGTGTGAGCACGCGCCGGACCATGCCCGGCGGTTGGGTCGAGCGGCCCGTTACGGCCTGCCGCTGGTGCGGCGGCGAACTGCCAAAAGCACGACGAACATTCTGCGGTCCGGCGTGTGTCCACGAGTGGAAGCTGCGGACCAATCCCGGCTATTTGCGGGAGCAGGTCTTCGCGCGCGATCGCGGAGTGTGCTCCTCGTGCGGCGTCGATACGGAGGCTTTGCGCAAGCACCGGCGGAAACTCGACTACCAGGCGCGGCGCGCCTTCGACAAGGATTGGGGACGGCGCAAGAGCCTTTGGGACGCCGACCATATCGTGCCGGTCGTGGAGGGCGGGGGCGAGTGCAGCCTCGACAATCTGCGAACGCTCTGCCTGAAGTGCCACCGTCGCGAGACGGCTCTGTTGCGGGCGCGGCTGAGCGGGAAGGCTCCGCGTCCGAAGCCGCCCGACCATCGCGAGCAGGTTTTTGCGCGCGATCTCGGGGTGTGCGCGCGATGCGGCGTCGACACGGAGGCGCTGCGGCGGGAAAAGCGAAAGCTGGACTTCGCCGCGCGCCGGGCGTTCGAAAAGGAATGGGGTCGGGGAGCGCTTTGGCAGGTGGACGGAGAGGCTACGGTGTGCGTGAAGTGCTGCCGCCGTAACGAGTGGGGCGGACTTTAGTCTGCGGAGGACTTTAGTCCGACTCCGCGCCAGTCGGGCTGAAGCCCTCCGCAGACTGAAGTCTGCCCCACAGCGAACAGCTCGTTTCATCTCCCCACCGATAATCGATCCGCCAGGATCGTCGGCAACCCCGCGGCGCGAATTCGCTTCTGCGCGCCCGCGATATCGTACGGCGTACGATAGTACGTCAGCATCGAGGCGCCGCTGTCATAGACGACGTACGCGGCGCGCGGGTCGCCGTCCCGAGGCTGGCCGGTGCTGCCGGGATTCACGAGGTACGCGCATTCGGGGTCGATCTCGAGCAACTGGCGCTCCGACCTTGGCGACGTGCGCATGATCGTCTCTACGCGCGAGTGGTTCCAAATGAAGCCGCCCTGCACGTGGGTATGGCCGAAGAACGCGAGGCGTGTTTCGAGGTAGCCGAAGGAATTGCCGGCCTCCTCGGGCGCCATGACGTACTCGTCCTCGTCGAACGGCGCGCCGTGGATCAACTGCAATCCCTCGTGGATCAGCGGCCCTTTGGGGAGATTGCGGGTCCACTCGGCATTCTCGGGAGTGAGCGCCGCCTGCGTCCACAACGCCGCCTGTTTGGCGACCGGGTTGAACCATTCGAGATCCTCGATGCCGGTGCAGGCGCGATCGTGATTGCCGCGGACGGTCACGGCGCAATTGGCGCGCACCCAATCGACGATGTAGTTCGGATCGGCGCCATAGCCGACCAGATCGCCGCAGCAGACAGCCTGGTCATAGCGTCCAGCGGCGTGCTGCAGGACGGCGTCGAGCCCTTCGCGGTTGGCGTGCAGGTCGCTGACGATCAGATAGCGCACGATGGATGGTTACGCCTTTCTGAGCCGCAGGATCGAGATTTCGGGAGGCGCCCCGACGCGTGTGGGCAGCCCGATGGTCCCGACTCCGCGCGTGACGTACGCCGCCGAGGCGCCGGCCCGATAGAGGCCGTACACATACGGCGTGAAGAAGCGCGCGGGGTTGATCGACGCGTCGAGAATTTCGAGCTGGACCTGTCCGCCATGCGTATGACCCGCAAGCAGCAAATTATAGCCCTGCCGGGCCGCCACTGGGAACACATCGGGATTGTGGGAGAGCAGGATGCGCCGGGCTGGATCAGACGCTCGGCGCCCTGCAAATAGCGCGGCCGTTCGGACTTCGACTGGTAGTCGACGCCGGCGAGATTCAGCGCGGCTCCGCCAAAACGGAGCGATTGCGCGGCGCCGCGGAGGAAACGGATACCGACGCGCGCAGCGGCGCGCTCCGTGTGGTCAAGGGCGTCGGCGTACCGCTCGTGGTTGCCCATGCAGCCGAACACGCCGGCATCCGCCTTGACGCGCGCGAGTTGACGGATGCACGAATCGAGCGGATCGCCCCAAGTCGAAATCAGGTCGCCGGTGATCACCGCGACGTGCGGATGCAGTCCGAGAGAGGCGTCGATCACCTTGCCGAGTTCGCGGTCGCTGAGGAACGCGCCGCGGTGGATGTCGCTGATCTGGAGGATGCGGACGCCGTCGAGATCGGGGGAGAGTCCGGCCAGCGGCACGTCGAGTTCGTGGACGTGGAGGTCGAAGCGCTCGACGAAAGTGCCGTAGCCGAGCACGGCGGCAGGCGCGGCGATCGCCAGATTGCCGGCCGCACGGAGCAACTCCCGCCGTCCGGGCTCGGCGGTCGCGGGATAGCGGCGGAACACACCATGCAGCGTCGCGCGCACCACCACGGCGGCTGTCGCGATCATCAGGTAGACGAGCGCAAACGCGGCGAGATAGGCCCCGATCCGCGACGGTACGCGGAGCCACGAGAGCAGCTCGGAGAACGACAGCAGGTAGCCGGCGAGCAGCAGCAGGTCGAAGACGGCGATGGCAGTCCGCGCGACGGTAAGACGCGCGCCGGTCCAACGGCGCGCCGCGCTGCGTAGAAGCATCGCGGTGATACGCGCCTGAATCAGGAAAAACGCGATGAGGACGAGGAGATCGATGGAGTGAGCCAAGTGGAGTCTACACTTCCATTTTAGCGGTCAGGGCGGCGTTCATGACCACTGCAACCGCGGCCGTAGCGGCGGTTTCCGCACGTAAAATCTGCGGCCCGAGCGATGCCGCGCTCCATCCGGCGGCGGCGGCGAGCTCGCGCTCGCGATCGGTCCACCCGCCCTCGGGCCCGAGCAGGAGCGCCACCGTCCCCGCGCGCGGCGCGAAGACACGGAGCAACGGGGGCGCGGCGGCCTCATCCAGCAAGATGCGCGATTCGGCGGCGGTTTGCAGCGCCGCCTCGAAGCGCACCGCATCCAGAATCTCCGGCAGGCGCGCGCGACGCGATTGCTGGCTGCTTTCACGCGCGATGCGCTGCCACCGCTCGGCGCGTTTCCGGGAGGCGTCGAACAGCCCCTTCTCGACGCGCGTGGTCTCGACCGGCAGAATGCTCTCCACGCCGAGTTCGGTGGCCTTTTCGACGATCCACTCGAATCGATCGAACTTGACGATCGCAGCGCACAGGATGACGCGCGCGGGCGGCGGTGGCGAGTCGATCGGCGATTCAATGCGGAAAACCACGCGGTCGCCGCGGGCCTCGGCGACTTCGGCGAGATAGACTGCGCCATTGTCGGAGATCTCGAAGTGCTGTCCCTGCTCGACGCGCAGCACGCGCGTGAGATGGCGAGCCTCGTCGCCGCGAAGCTCGGCTTGTCCGCCGCGGATGGAGTCCACGAAAAAGCGTCGTCGTGCCAAAGCACTATTCTAAGTTGCTAACCTGGAGAATTGCAGCGTCATCCTCTTTTCAAACCCTACCTGGCGCTGGTGGCAGTGTGCTTTTTCTGGGGTACTACGTACCTCGGAATCCGAATGTCGCTCGAGACGTTCGCGCCCCTGCAACTGGTCTCGATCCGGTACATTCTCTCGGGCGGGATCATGACCGCGTTCGCGCTGGCGAAGGGCCTTCCGGTGCCGCGAGGGCGCGAATTGGCCGCCGTGTGCTTCAGCGGCTTCCTCACGCTCGGGATCGGCAACGGGGCGCTCGTCTTTTCCGAAACGATGGTGCCGAGCGGCATCGCCGGCCTCATCGTCACCATCTCGCCATTCTGGATGGTCGGCTTCGAAGCGCTCATGCCGGGTGGCGAGCGGCTGCACGGTCCGACCATCGCGAGCATGGTGTTGGGAATGGCCGGCGCCGCGTTACTGTTCACTCCCGAACCCGGCGCGGCCCACGGCATCGACCATCGCCTCCTGATCGGCTTTCTCGTGCTGCAAATCGGTATGGCGGGCTGGTCATTCGGATCGATCTACCAGCGGCGGCAATCCGGAAAGGCGCATCCGGTGATCGCGGGAGGCGTGCAGCAACTGGCCGCGGGCTTAATCCTCGCGCCGTTCGCGCTCGCGATTCCCGAACACCCGATCCAGTGGAGTACACGCGGCGTGATGGCGCTGCTCTACCTGGTCTTCTTCGGCTCGATTGTCGGCTACAGCGCTTACGTCTATGCGCTCGACCGACTGCCCGTCGCGATCGTCTCGGTATATCCGTACGTCAACGCGGTCGTCGCGGTGACGCTGGGGTGGATCTTCTATCGCGAACCGTTCGGCGCCTACGAGGCTCTCGCGATGGTCATCATTTTCGCGAGCGTCTGGGCGGTCAAGCGCTACTCGCGCAAACACTAGCCTACTTCTCGAACACGATCCCCGCCGACGGCAGCACCGGAAACATGGTGTCGAGCGTCAGATTCGCCTGCCCCGTTTTCGAGTTGTATCCGTTGAAGCTGTCGAAGATGTAGTTGGTGCGGTTGGTGAGGTTGACGACCTCGCCGTAGAGCGTGAACTTCCATTTGTCGCGTGTCCACGATTTATTGATGCGGAGATCCGTGCGCGAATAATCGGGCATCCGAAGCTGATTGCGGACCGTCGTCAGGAAGTAGTTGGCGCCCGTTTTCATCAGGTATCCGGGAAGCGGGAAGCCGCTGCCGTACGTCCAGCGTGTGCTCAGATTGATCGATGGTCGAATCCGGTACCCGCCGTAGACGTTGACGGTGTGCCGCTGGTCCCAATCCGACGGGAAGCGGTTCAGCGTGACGCCGTCGCGCATTGCGGTGCGGCCGAAGGCGTACGAGGCCCACCCGGTGAAGCGATTGGCGCTCGACCGTTGCACGAAAATCTCGACGCCGCGAGCGTACCCGCGCAGCGAGTTCACATACGAGGGATTCAAAGGCGGCACGAAAATCTTGCCCGGAGCGAGCAGGCGAGGATCGTAGAGAGGCTGGAACGTGAGATCGCGATCGGCGCGGTTGTAATACTCGACGCGCAGCCGGCCGCGCTGTCCGAGGCGCTGCTCGACGCCCGCGATCGCGTGATTCGAGCGGATCGGCAGCAATCCCCTTCCCCCGAGCGGCGACGTGAGCAGCGCGATCTCGGGAAACTGCACATACTGGCCCCAAGCAGCCTGCAGGCGCGTCGATTTCGTCACGTACATCGCGGCAGAAGCCTGCGGCGAGACCGCGGCGACGCCGTCGAGCGTGGCGCGGTCCCAACGCGCGCCCGCCGAGAGATGCAGCGCCCCGCCAAGGCCGGTCCACGACTGCTGCGCGTAGCCGCCGCTCTGCGTGTCGACGCCGTTCGAGAAATCGGTGAGCCGCGGGGCGGTGACGGTGTTCTGGTAGCGATACTCGTTGCCCGCGTCGCGGATGCGGCGCACGGTGACGCCGAGATCGAGCGGCGCGTTCTGATTCCACATCCAGGTCGCGGCGGCGCTGCCAGTCCATTCGCCGTAGTGACCGTCGCCGAGCGGGTGGTCGGTCGGATTCCGATTCTCGAACTTCTCGCGCATCCACGCGGCATGGGCGGAGATCAACAGTTTCTGCGCCGGCGTGTACCGCCACCCGAGATTGCCGAGCGTGTAGTGGTAACCCGCGCCGGCCAGCGAGTTTACCCCGAGCGTCGACCGGTTCGACCGGTCCAGCGCGGAGTAGCTCTCGAGCACGTAGAGCGTGATGTTGTGCCGCGCCGCGAGGTCGTAGGTGAGGCGTCCTTGGGCGTCCTCGAAGCCGAAGATGAAGCTCGTATCCGGGAACGTGCGCTCGAAAATGTATTGCAGATAGCTCTTGCGCGAGGCGACCAGCCAGGAGCCGCGCTTCTTCTTCCCCAGCGGGCCTTCCGCCATCACGCCGGCGTTCGACGCGCTCGCCGAAACGCGGAACGAGGGTGCGGTGCGGCTGCCGTCGCGCGTCGAGACGTCGAGCACGCCGGCGCTGCGGTCGGCATAGCGCTGCGGCCAGGCGGCCTCGTGCAGTTCCATCGACTCGACGATGTCGGCGTTGAACGCCGTCGCCGAGCCTTGCACATTCTGCCCCTGGAGCATGTGAAACGGCTCGTGCAGCAGGACCCCGTCGAGATACAGTCCGATGCGCGAGAAGTCGGCGCCGCGGACCGAGAAGCGCGCATCGAAATCGTTATTCGAGCTGACGCCGGGGAGGTTCTGCACCGCGCGCAACGGATCGTCGGCGAGCACGCTGCCGAGGTTCTTGGCGTCGTTGCCGGCCAGCACGAGCGCGGCGGGACTGTCGCGGCGCGCGGTTTCGAACGGGTCCACGCGGGCTTCCACGGTCTCGGTCTGGCGGAGCGTGTCGGAGGAGAGCACCACTTCGAACTCTTTGGTCTCACCCGCGTCGAGATGGAACGCCTTCTTCGCCAAGCGGTAGCCGACCGTCGACACATTCAAGGTGTAGTCGCCGGGCGCGATACCGCCGATCTGGAAATGCCCTGCGGCATCCGTGGTGGCACGGTGCTCGCTGCCGACGAGTTGTACGGCGACATTGGAGATTGCTTCTCCGCCGCGGGCATCGACGACGGAGCCACGGATCTCGCCGGGCGTCTGGGCGAAGATCGCCGTGGCGAGGAGAAGCGCGAAAACGAGGCGCATACGGGTAAGGAAGATGATAGCGCCGTGCCGCCCCTACCAGAGGCGCAGCCAGGACCGCGGCGACTGAATCCCCCCGAGAATCCAGATCTCCTCGCGCGGACGATTCACCGTGTAAACGAATTCCGCACCGTCCGGCGTGATCGACGCGCGCCAGCCCGCGTTCACCGAGGAATACGGCGCCAGATCGCCAAGGTCGCGGACCGGCGTCTCGCGCCCCGTGGCCACATCGATCGCCACCAATTGGCGCGTGTCGAGCCGTGCCTGGTAGAGCGTGCGGCCGTCGCGCGCCCACGCGATCGCGCCTGAGCCGCCGAGTTTACGGCTATCCTTGCCGTCCGGCCGGATGAGTGCGAGTTGAGCCGTAGGATCGTGATACGCGATCCACTCCCCGGTTGGCGACCAGGCGGGCACGGTCCGGTTCCAGCACGGCGCGAGGTCGATGGGCCGCTCGCCCGAGCCCGGCCGAACCTTGCTCAGATGCATCTCCGTTCCGACAATGCGCCAGAACGCGAGCCAGCGGCCGTCGGGCGACCAGGTGGGTCCGTACTCGGACGGGTTCGGTTCCGAAGTGGCGCGCACCGGCATCGTGCCGGACGCCGGCGTCGTATAGATCGCGGCGCCGGTCTGCGCCGATGCCACTACCGCAATGCGCCGCGCGTCTGGCGAGAACACCGGCGTGGCGAACGCCGTTGCCGGCTCGGCCCCCACTTTCACGTCGCCGGGCGCGAGCAGCAGCCGGTCCCAGCCCTCGGCCAGACTGGCGATCCACACTTCGGGTACGCCGCGCCGGTCCGACACATACGCGACGTGCGATGCCGCCGGCGAGTGGTCCGCCATCTGGGAGCGCGATCCGCCGAGCAGCGTCCGCAGCGGGCCGCCGTGCAGCGGCGCCGCGACCACCTCGGCGGTCGAGAGACTCGATTGATATGCGACCTGGGCGCCGTCGGGCGATACGGCCGGCGAGGAGACGGGACGGTCCTGCGCCAGAATGCGCCACGGCGCTCCGCCCTCGACGTCCGCCATGTAAAGCTGCGAGTGCCCGTTCGGCGCGGCGGCGGTGATCACGACGTGACGCGAGTCGGGCAGCCAGGCGAACTGCGGCGCGGGTCCGAGCATCGCGGCTTCGAAAACGCGGCGCGCTTTCCCGCGCGGCCACGCCAGCAGCCACGCCTCGCGCCGCCTCTCGGTGTCGACCACCACCAACAGTCTCTTTCCGTCCGGCGCGAAGCCGAGGTACGGGCGGCCCTTCCATTGACCAGCCTCGAACGGCGCCGGCGCGAATGCCTGACGCACGCCTCCCTCCGGCGACGCGGTCCAAAGGCGGAGCCCGTCCGCCGCCTGCGCGATCGTGACCAGCGATTGCCCATCCGGCGAGATCGTCCCTCGCAGCGCGCCGGCCTGAACCAGTACCGCTTCGCCGCCGCTGGCCGAGACACGATACAACCCCATCTCGCCCTCGTGCGTCGCGGTGAAGTAGAGCGACTGCGAATCCGGATTCCAAAAGCCGGGCAGAAACGGCGTCACGTCGACGTCGGGTCCCGTCAGCGGGAGGGCCGTCCCCGACGCAATCGATTGCGTCATCAGGACACGGCGTCCGCCTTCCTGGGCGACGAACGCGATGCTCTTGCCGTCGGGCGACCAGAGCGGCGATGCCTGATAGCTCCGCGTGGTGGCGAACGGAGAGAGGCGATACGAGGAGAGGTCGATAGCCGCGGGATTGCGCTGGAGCGCGCCGCCTACGATCGCTGCCGCCACCACCGAAACGGCCCACGCCGCCGCGACGAGGACGCGTGATCGCCTCCGCGGCGCCTGAACTTCGATCGGGGCGTTGACGCAGTCCTGAATCTCGATTCGGAGATCCGCCGCCGACTGCCAACGCCGCGCCGGATCGCGAACGAGACAGCGGCTCACGACCCGCGCGAAGGCCGGCGGCACGCCGACCAGCGGAGCGGGATCGCCGCGCAGAATCTCCGCGATCAGCCCCGCATGACTCTCCGCGGAGAACGGACGCTTGCCCGCCGCCATCTCATGCAGCACCAGTCCGAGCGCGAAAATGTCGGTCCGGTGATCCGCGTCGCGCCCTTCGAGCTGTTCCGGGGCCATGTAGGCGAGCGTTCCGACAATCGCGTGCTGCGACGTGAGGGTGACGGTCGCGTCGCCCTCCTTTGGGGTGGCGCGCATCTTCGCGAGCCCGAAGTCGAGGACCTTAACCCCGGAGGCGGTCAGGATGATGTTGGCCGGCTTGAGGTCGCGGTGCACGACTCCGGCCGCATGCGCCGCGGCCAACGCCTCGCCGATCTGCGTCCCGTAGCGGATCACGTCGGAGTACGGCAGCGGCGCCCGCGCGATCCGATCTGCCAGCGTCTCGCCCTCCACGAACTCCATCACCAGATAGCTGACGCCGTCCTGGTCGCCGATGTCGTAAAGCCCGCAGATGTGCGGGTGATTCAACGCCGAGCAGGCGCGCGCCTCGCGCTCGAAGCGGTGGCGGAAATCGGAGCGGCCTGCGAACTCGCCGCGCAGGATCTTGATGGCGACGGTCCGGTCGAGCCGGGTATCCACAGCGCGAAAGACCTCGCCCATGCCTCCGCCGCCGACCCGTTCCACAATTCGGTACGGTCCGAGCGCGACACCCGCCCACGCCGGATGGTCGAGGACCGTCGCGCCCGAGGCCTGGCCCAGGAGCGATTCCACCTCGGCCCGCAACTCGGGGTTGCTGGCGCAGGCCTGCGAGAGATACGCCGCGCGCTCACCGGGAGGGCGGTCCAAAGCCGATTGGAAGACCTCCTCGATGCGCCGCCAGCGGTCGCGGTCCATCGTGCCGCGATTGTAGCGCCTGTCCCGGACCCTTACAAGCCGAAGGCCGCGCGAACCAGCGCCGCATCCTCCGGAGCGAAGGGTAGCGGGCGCATGGCCATCTCGTCGTAGTCGTTGCGCCCCCAATTGGCCTTCAGGATTCCGGTTTCGGAGTGGCGCGCCACGTTTTCGAGCACGTGGACCATCTCATGTGCGAACACATGCCCCAGCAGCGTCGGAACCAGTCCGCGGTTGTGCCCATAGACCACGCGATTCACGAACACGTGGATCGCGGTCGCGGTATTCCCGACAGTGGCGTAAGCCAGAGCCGTCGGGCTGAAGTGGTCGGGCGCCTCGGCGTCGAGCACGATCTCCATCCGTTCGGTGCAGGGGAGGACCGCCGGACCGCCGCCCATCGTCCAGGCGACGCGGACGCCGACCTGCGCGAACACGCGCACCGTGGTGGATTCCGCCATCGCGAGCACCAGGGCGTCGACCAGTGTCCCGTTCTGCATCGTGACCAGGACTGTCGGCCTGCAGCCGCCCGTCGTGGCGAGGCCGGCGGCGGCGGTCGCCAGGGTCATTGCGGTCATCCATCCGGGTTTCATCGCCTTTGCCTCCACACGGTCTAGCGGAAACCGGAGACGAAAACTCTAACGGACGCTACAATCTGCCTGAATGAGCGAATCGGGCCGCGACGTCACGGGCTTGCTGCACGCCTGGGGGAAGGGCGACCGGGCCGCGCTCGACCAACTGACCCCACTCGTCTATCGCGAGTTGCACGACCTCGCCCGCCGAGCGATGCGGCGCGAGCGTCCCGGCGGCAGCCTGCAGCCGACGGCCCTGGTCAACGAAGCGTTCCTGCGACTGGTCGACGCGACCAACGTCCGCTGGCAGGACCGCGCCCACTTTTTCGCCATTTCCGCCCAGATGATGCGCCGCATCCTGGTCGACACCGCCCGTGCGCGAGGGGCGGGCAAGCGAGGCGGCTCCGCCATCCGCCTCCAACTCAACGAAGCGATCGACGCCGCCCCCGAGCCCGATCACGAACTGGTCGCCCTCGACGACGCCTTGGAGGCGCTGGCGCAGTTCGATCCCCGAAAGGCCAAAGTGGTCGAGCTCCGCTACTTCGGAGGGCTTAGTGTGGATGAGACGGCCGAGGTCCTGAAAATCTCGGCGCAGAGCGTCCACCGCGACTGGAAACTCGCGAGAGCGTGGCTGCTAAAAGAAATGCAAATAGGCCACGAATGAACACGAATTGACACGAATCAAACGGCCGCATGATTCGTGTGAATTCGTGTTCATTCGTGGCCCAATTTGCTTTTCAGAAGCTGATTCTCAGCGCCAACTGCAACTGCCGCGGATTCGCCGCCGCCGTGTACTGCCCGAAGGTCCCGTTGGTTTGCGCTCCCGCCGCGTTGAATGTCGCCGAGGTGTTCACCGACGTGAACTGGGTGTGGTTGAAGACGTTGTAGGCTTCCGCGCGAAGCTGCGCGCGGAGTTTGCCTTCCAGGAACGGCATGTTCTTGAATAGCGCCATATCGAAGTCGTTGATGCCCGGGCCGCGAAAGACCGACCGTCCGGCATTCCCCCAGCAGATCGACGGGGGCGCTCCGACTTCGCACAGGGCCGGCGACAGCGGCGCGAAGGCCGCCGTATTGAAGGCGTGCTCGATCGACCGCTGATCCTTCGGCAGGACCGGGTCCGCGATCAGCAGCGGGCGGAAGGGCGAGCCGTCCGTCGACCCTGTAATATCTTGCGTCGGCGAGTACGTGTACGTGACGCCGAGCGGCGCCCCGCTCTGCGCTTTGTACTTGCCCGAGAGCTGCCAGTTGTTGAACATCCCTTCGAAGACCTTCGCCTTCATCCACGTGCCCACGCGCGGCAGATTGTAGTTCCCGTACACGATCAGAATATGGGTGTGGTCGTAGCCGGCTACGCCGTAATTCCAGATCTTCGGATCGATCTGATTGCTCACCGTCGTGGATGCCGAGTTCGTTTCCGTGTCGGCATAGTCCATCACCTTCGACCAGGTCCACACGACGCCGTACGTCATGTTGCTCTTGTACCGGCGGCGCAGGGCAGTCTGTAGCGAGTGGTAGTGCGAGTTGCCGGAATTGACGTAGTACGTGATGTCGCCGTAGCCCTGATACGGCCGGAGGAACTGCGACGGCAGGACCTTGTTCCCGTTCGTCGGATCGAGACTCGACGCGCGCCAGTTCGTTCCGAGCGACGTGGAGTTGATGTTCGTCCGCTCCACCAGATGGCGCCCAAGCGCGCCGACGTACGCGACGTCGAGGATGGTCCCGTGGCCGAGATCCTGCTGCACGCCGAAGCTGAAGTTGTACGTCTTCTGCACCGGCCGATTCGGGTCGAAGCCGGAGACGGCATTCGGGAAGTTGTAGCCCTGCGCGCCCTGCAACTGCGTCAGGTAGTTGTAGTAGATGATCGGGTTGTACTGCAGGGGAGGCGTGCTGTACTCATACCCGTACGACCAGTTGTCGACCTCGTGGAAGTTGTAGAAAACCCCACCGCCGGTGCGGATCACGGTTTTCCCTTTGCCGAACGGGTCCCACGCGAAGCCCAGACGCGGCGCGGTCTTGATCCCACCGGTATAGCGCATGCCCTGCGGATACGCGGGGTTGGTCTGCCGGTTCACGATGCCATTGATCGCGTTGGGCGCCTCCGGAGCGATCGCGCCGATCGTCAGCGCCGGCAGGATCGCGCCGGTATACGGATCGAGCCCCTGCCGCTTCCCGTTTACCAGCGTCGGCTGAATCAGCTTCGCCACCTGGTTGGGATTCCACGTGGTCGGCACGAACGCCGCTTCCATGTACGCGGGGCCGTGCCATGGCGTTCCCCAGCCCCAGCGCAGACCTGCGTCGATCGTGAGGTGGCGGTTCACCCGCCAGGTATCCTGCACGTACCATTCGACGGTGGTGTTGTACTCGTACATCGCGTAGCGGTTCGATGACTCGGTGTACTGGTCGAGCGCGCCGAGCAGCGCGTTGCTGTACGCATACCCGCTATCGATGGGATTGCTACTGTCCTGGCTGTAATTCATCGCGCCCGCGAAAGAGGCGGCGTTCTTGCCTTTCATCGCCAGCCAGCGTTCGGGGTAGATGCCGGCCTTGATCGTGTGCCCGCCGTGCATTTTGGTGATGCTCGCGCTCCAGTTCCACAGGTCCTCCGCGCCCTCCAGCGGAAAGCGGCTCGCATATGACGGATTTGCGGACGAGCTCACGCCGAAGGTCGCCGTCGGCACGAGGTTGTCGACATTCGAGCTCGGAAAGAGCTGTGGGATCGTGAAACCGGCGGTGGTCCGCTGTTTGGCCGTGATGACCTGTTGCGTCAGCGCCGGCCCGGCCTCGCTGAACTGCGAGAAGCCCATGGTCGCCTGGAAAACGACGGTCGGCGAGAAGATGTGGGTCACCGACATGACGCCCGAAGGCGTGATCGCGGTGTAGTGGCTCGGCAGCCAGCCCCAGGCCGCGTTCCCGCCGGAAACCGAGGCGCCCTGCTGGTCCTCATACCAGTAATTGAAGCGCGCGAAGAACTGCGTGCTCTGGCTGAAGTTGTAATCGAGACGCGCGCTATTCAGCCACTTCGGGACGTGCAGGCTCTCCTGGTAGACGTAGTTGTACGAGCCTTTCGACACCAGCAGGTTGGCCGGCGAAACGAAGTTCGGGACCGGGAAGAGGTTCAGATAATTCTGCATGGACGGCACGATCCGGTTCGCCGGGATTACGTTGCCGGGGAACGGCGCGCCGTTGTTCTGCGGGTCCTTGATGACGACCGGCGTGCCGCCCGCCGCGATCGGCTTGGCGTTCGACCCCGACAGCGAAAAGTCGCCCTTGCGCTCGAGTTCGGTCGCCACCGTGACGTTCTGCGCGCCCTTGGGACGCAGTTCGGAGATCTTCTCGCCCGACACCTGGAAGAACATCCTGCCGCGGGTCGAAGGCATTCCGGGAACGTGCAGCGGTCCGCCGAAGTTGCCGCCGAGGTAGTTGATGCGTAGCGGCGTCTGCGGCGTGCCGTTCCGGTTGTTGAAGAAGTTGTTGGCGTTGAACGCCTCGTTGCGGTCGTAATAGTAGGCGCTGCCGTGATACTTCATGGTGCCGTTCTTACTGACCGCGAGCACCGTAAAACCGTTGTTGCGGCCGAACTCCGCGGCGAAGTTCGACGTCTTCACTTCCACCGTCTGCGTGTTGTCGAGGCTGATCGTCGTGTTCGGATTCACCTGATTGGTGTTCCCGGTCGGCAGGCCGTCGATCATGATGTTGTTCTGCGACGTCCGCCCGCCGTTCACGTTAAAGCTGTTGCCGCCGCTGAAGGTCTGGACCGACACGCCCTGGTTCAGCACGACACCGGGCTGCAGTTCGGCAAAGCTCGTGAAGTCGCGGTTGATCACGGTGAGGTCCTTGATCTCCTCGCTGGTGACGATGCCGGAGCGCTCGCTCGAGGAGTTCTGGATGGTCGCGCCCTCCGCCTGCACGGTGACGGACTCGTTCACCTCGCCGACGCTCAGCCGCAGGATCCCGGCGGAAAGCGTTCCGCCCGGAGCGAGTTCGAGATTCTCCTTCTGAAACTTCTTGAAGCCCGGGTGCTCGGCGCTGATCGTGTAGATGCCGGGCAGAACGCCCGTGAAGACGAACGCGCCTTCCGAATCGCTGGTCTTCAATAGGATCGCGCCGGTGCTCGCCGACGTGAGCTTGACGGTCGAGCCGGCGACCGCGCTGCCGGTGGGATCGGCAACGCTGCCGATGATCGACCCGTTGACTTGTGCCAGGACCATCGTGGGCAAAGCGAAGAGGAGAAAAAGGGCACGGCGCGGCATGGCAAACCCTCCTGAAACAACACCCCGGTAACGGTATTGAAAGGACTATAACGGTAACGCAATCGCGTGTCAACGATTTTCTGAGTCGCACGTTACAATCGACCTCAGCCCTATGACCACTCGCTTTCGTTGGAGACTGGCGCTCTTGGGCGCCGTGGCCGTCTCGGCCGCCGTCGCCTTCCAAGCCGGGAAGAATCCCGACGCCGCGCGCTGGGAACAGCAGGCCCGCGGCATCGACATCGTCCGCGACGATTGGGGCATCGCCCACATCCACGGCAAGACCGACGGCGACGCCGTCTTCGGCGCCATCTACGCGCAGGCCGAGGACGACTTTAACCGTGTCGAGACCAACTACCTCAACTCGCTCGGCCGTCTCGCCGAAGCCGAGGGCGAAGCGAAGGTCTGGCAGGACCTCCGGCAGAAGCTCTTCATCGACCCCATCGAGCTGAAGAAACTCTACGGCGAGAGTCCTGCGTGGTTGAAGACGCTCATGAACGCGTGGGCGGACGGGCTCAACTTCTATCTCTACAAACACCCGGACGTGAAGCCGCGCGTCATCCAGCATTTCGAACCGTGGATGGCCCTGAGCTTCACCGAAGGCAGCATCGGCGGCGACATCGAGAAGGTGAACCTGAACCAGCTCGAGGCGTTCTACGCCAAGACACCGGCGCGCCCCGAGCCGCCCGCCGCCGATCCCGAGCCGCGGGGCTCCAACGGCGCCGCGGTCGCGCCCTCGAACACGGCCGGCCATCATTCATTGCTGCTCATCAATCCGCACACGTCGTTCTTCTTCCGCTCCGAGCTGCAAATGACCAGCGACGAGGGCCTGAACGCCTACGGCGCCTCGACCTGGGGACAGTTCTTCATCTATCAGGGCTTCAACGACCGCGCCGGCTGGATGCACACCTCGAGCGGCGTCGACGCCGTCGACGAGTTCCTGGAGACGGTCGAGAAGCGCGGCGATGGCTTCGTCTACAAGTACGGCGCTGCGGAGCGTCCCGTCACCGCGAAAGTGATTGCGATTCCCTACAAGACCGCGACCGGCATGGCCGAGCGAAAGGTGACCGCGTACTTCACCCACCACGGGCCCGTCGTCCGTGAGCTCAACGGCAAGTGGGTCGCGATCAGTCTGATGAATACGCCTATTCAGGCGCTGACGCAGTCGTATACCCGGACCAAGGCGCGAACCTACAAAGAATATCGCCAGACGATGGAATTGAAGGGCAACTCGTCGAACAACACGATTTACGCGGACGCCGACGGCAACATCGCCTATTTCCACGGCAACTTCATCCCGCGCCGCGACACGTCGTTCGACTACGCCCGCCCGGTCGACGGCAGCAATCCGAAGACGGACTGGCAGGGCCTCCTGAAGCTGGAAGAGATCCCGCAGCTCTACAACCCGAAGAGCGGCTGGCTGTACAACTCGAACAACTGGCCATGGTCGGCAGCCGGTGCCAGCAGTCCGAAGAAGGAGGACTACCCGGCGTACGTCGAGAACGGCGGCGAGTCCGCGCGCGGCCTGCACGCGATCCGCGTCCTCCAGGACAAGAAGGACTTCACCATCGACTCGCTGATCGCGGCGGCCTACGATAGCTACCTCACGTGGTTCGAGAAGCCGCTGCCGGCGCTACTGAAGGCGTGGGACGGCCTGCCCGCGTCCGATCCGTTGAAGGCGAAGACGTCCGCCCAAATCGCGGCGCTGCGGTCGTGGAACCTGCGCTGGGCGGTCGACTCGGTCCCGACCTCGCTCGCCGTGTTCTGGGGCGAGGAGGTCCAACGCCGCGGTGGACGTCGCGGCGGAGCGGAGAGCCTCGCGCCGCAGGCAATGGTGCAGGTGCTCGCCGCGGCCTCCGATCGCCTCACCGCCGACTTCGGCAAATGGAACACCCCCTGGGGGGACATCAACCGCTTCCAGCGCCTCACCGGCGACATCGTCCAGCCGTTCAACGACGCGGGTCCGAGCATCCCGGTCGGCTTCACCTCGGCGGTCTGGGGCTCCCTGGCGAGCTTCGGCGCGCGCCCGTATCCCGGGACTAAGAAGTGGTACGGCACCAGCGGCAACAGCTTCGTCGCGGTCGTGGAATTCGGCCCGACCGTGAAAGCGCGAGCGGTCACGGCGGGAGGCGAGAGCGGCCACGCCGGCGCGAAACACTTCAACGACGAAGCCCAGCGGTACGCCACGGGCAACCTCCGCGAGGTCTACTTCTACAAGTCGCAATTGAAGGGTCACACGGAGCGCGAGTACCACCCGGGGAACTGACGGGCCGCCGACTTTTCCCCCACCCCGCGCGATCTGCCCCACCCAAAACCGTCGCAAAACTCATCAATTGTCGTAAAACGCGACAATAATACCCGAAATACCTGTGGCCCCCTGCGTGCCTACACTCTCCCCGAACTTATGATCCGAAGGGGGAAACTTTGAAGCGTCTGCTCCGCGACTGGGCCCATCTCATCCGGCCCGCCGTAGTTCTCATCGTCGGCCTCGCCATCTTCTTAATCGCCCGCGCCGCCATCGTCCCCAAAGACTTCGGCCGCTATGGCCATTACCGCGCCGGAGCGCTCGACGCCGTCCGCGCCAAGCCCCTCGCCTACGCCGGACAGGACACCTGCGTCGCCTGCCACGACACCCAGGCCACCGCGCGCGCCGCCGGAAAGCACGCCCACGTCTCCTGCGAATCCTGCCACGGTCCCCAAAACGCCCACGCCACCGCCGACGATCCAGCCGCCGCCAAGCCCAAGCTCCCGGACGTCGCCAATCTCTGCCGCCGCTGCCATGAGAAGGACGCGGCCAAGCCTCCCACCTTCCCCCAAGTCGTCACGGCCGAGCACTCGCAGGGCATGCTCTGCAATACCTGCCACCAGCCGCACAATCCGCACCTCTAGGAAGCCGACTATGGACATTTCCAGACGCGACATCATCGAATTCGGCTCCAAGCTCCTCATCATCGCCTCCGTCGGCGCGACCTTCGAGCAGATCACCGGCGCCGAGCCGCCCCCCGACTCCTACAAGATGGCGGACCACTGGTGGGGCATGCTCGTGGATATCGGCAAGTGCATCGGCTGCGGCAGTTGCGTCCGGGCCTGCGCCAACGAAAACAAGGTGCCCGACGGCTACTTCCGCACCTGGGTCGAGCGCTACGAGATCGAGGAGGACAAGCAGCCCAAGGTCGACTCCCCCAACGGCGCCATGGACGGCTTCCCCCTGCCGACCCCCGTCGACCTGAAGAGCTTCTTCGTCCCCAAGCTTTGCAACCACTGCGCCGATTCGCCCTGTGTCCAGGTCTGCCCGGTCGGCGCGACGTTCATCAGTCCCGACGGCGTCGTCTTAGTCGACCAGACCTACTGCCTCGGCTGCCGCTACTGCGTCCAGGCCTGCCCCTACGGGTGCCGGTATCTAAACCCCAATACGGACACCGTCGACAAGTGCACCCTCTGCTACCACCGCATCACGAAGGGGCTCACCACCGCCTGCGCCGAGAACTGCCCGACGGGCGCGCGCCAACTGGTCGATTTCAAGAACCCCAAAGATCCGATTCACGACTTCCTGAAACACAACAAGGTCCAGGTCCTGAAGGCATATATGGCCACCGATCCGAAGGTCAAGTACAAAGACCTCGACGTGGCGGTGAGGTAACCCATGATTGCAGGCGTTGACGGCTTCATGTATCCCAACGAGGTCGAGCTCCAGTGGAGCGTCCTCATCGTTCTCTATCCCTACATCACGGGACTCGTGGCCGGCGCGTTCATCCTCGCGTCTCTCGAGCGCGTCTTCAAAGTGGAGGCCGTCCGACCTACCTATCGGCTCGCGCTCCTCACCGCGCTGGCGTTCCTCCTGGTCGCCCCGCTCCCGCTCCAACTCCACCTGGGCCACCCGGAACGGTCGTTCGAGATGTACCTGACGCCGCATACCTCGTCCGCGATGGCGATGTTCGGGTTCGTCTACCTGTGGTATCTGACCGTGGTCCTGCTCCTCGAGGTCTGGCTCGAATTCCGCGCCGACATCGTCCACATGTCGAAGACCACGACCGGCGCCACGAGGCTCCTCTACAAGGCGCTCACGCTCGGCTCCGACAACGTCAGCCTCGCTGCCCGCGCCATTGACGACAAGGTCGGGTACGTCATCACTGTCATCGGTATCCCTTCGGCTTTCCTGCTCCACGGCTACGTCGGGTTCATCTTCGGCTCGATCAAAGCCAACCCGTGGTGGTCCACGCCGCTGATGCCGATCGTCTTCCTCTTCTCCGCCATGGTTTCGGGCATCGCGGCCGTCATGGTGCTCTACGCGGTCTGCATGAAGGTCAAGAAGATGGCCGTCGACATGCGCTGCATCGACACCATCGCGCGCTATCTCTTCTACACCTTCGTCATCGACTTCACCCTCGAAATGCTCGACCTCATTCACCGCACCTACGAGGCAGACGAGTCTTTCCGCTCCCTGAACTTCATGGTCCACACCCGGCTGTGGACCTCCCACGTGATTGTCCAAATCGGCCTCGGAACGCTCGTGCCGCTGCTGCTCCTCGCCGCCACGCAGTTGTTCCGGATCGGTGAGGCCGCCCGGCGCACGATGTACCTCACTGCGGGCGGCCTCATCCTGATCGGCATCTTCGCCATGCGCTGGAACGTCGTGATCGGCGGACAACTCTTCTCCAAGAGCTTCCTCGGGTACACCAGCTATAAGCTCGATTTCGTCACGCGCGAGGGCTTGCTGCCCGCCATCGGACTCCTGATTCTCCCGTTCGTAATCTTCCTGGTCCTCATAAAGGTGTTGCCGCCATGGACCCATCCGACGTCGAACGCGAGCTCCGCGGACTAGCCGAAAGAGTCCGGGCGCTCGAAGAGCGCCTGGCTCCGCAGCCGGCCCTGGCCGCTCCCCGCGCACAAACCGCCGCCCCCGCGGCAAGCGCCGATTTACTGCCTGCGCTCGGACGCGCGCTGCTCGCTCTCGCCGCTGCCTACCTCCTGCGGGCGCTCGTCGATTCAGGCAGCCTCCCGGCCGCGCCCGGCATCGCCATCGGAGTCGCGTACGCCCTCGGCTGGCTGGTATGGGCCGCCCGTACGCCCGCCGAGCGCCGTCTGGAAGCGGCCCTACACTCGCTCACATCCGTTCTCGTCCTCGCGCCCTTGTTGTGGGAAGCGGTCCTCCGGTTCCACGCCGTCGCGGCTTGGCCTGCCGCCCTCATCCTCCTCGGCTTCACCCTCTTCGGACTCGCCATTTCCTGGCGCAAGAACCTCCTGATCGTCGCCACCATCGCGACCCTCGCCGGACTCCTCACTTCCGGCGCCCTCCTGATCGCGACTCATGACGTGGTCCCCTTCGTCACCGTCTTTCTGGCGGTGGCCGCCGCCGTAGAACTCTCGGCTTGTCTCGATCACTGGCTCTCGGAGCGTTGGCTCGCCGCCGCCGCGGCCGACCTCGCCGTCCTCCTCGCCACGTACCTCGTCACCAATTCCCGCGGCCTCCCCGAGGCCTACGCGCCGATCCCCCACGCCTGGCTCGTCGCCGCGCAGGTAGCCCTGCTCGCCATCTACCTCGCGAGCATCATCGTCCGCACGCTGTTCCGCCACTTCCAGTTCACGGCGTTTGAAACGATGCAGTGCATAGCGGCTTTCGCAATCAGCGTAGGGGGCGGTCTCCAACTCTCGCCGGCGATGCCGATCGTCGCCGTGCTCTGCGGAGCGGCCTGCTACCTCGTGGCGTTCGCCCTGCTCGCGCGCGGACGCAACTTCCACACCTACGCGACTTTCGGCCTGCTGCTGGCAGTCGCGGGTAGCCGCATTCTTCTCACCGGGCCGGCCGCCGCCGGAACCTGGGCCGCGCTGGCAATCGCAGGCGCCTGGTCCGGACGTCCCACCCTACAAGCCCACGCCGTCGTCTACCTGCTCCTTGCCTTGGCGGCCGTAAAAGACCTGGCCCACGGTGCGATCGCGGTCGCCGTGACCATGGTGTGCCTCATCGGGGCGCGCCGGACGTATCTCCGAATCCCGCTATTTCTGTTGTTTACGTGGCTCTTTGCGGACCTGGTTGCGGACTTCGCCCCTGCCAGCCTTCGCCTCGCTGCCCGACTGCTGATCTACGGGGCGGCCCTGATCGCCCTGCCGCGCCTGCGGTCGAAACCTAGTCCAGCCGCTTGATCCGAATGTTCTTGAACCACGCTTCGTCCCCGTGGTTTTGCAACGAGATCGGACATTCCTTCCGCGGCTGCTTCACCAGCAGGTCGTACACCGGCGACCCCTCTCCCCAACGCTTCGCCGACGCCGCCGCCACCCGCGGGTCCTTCAAACTCGCGTCCACGACCTTCTCGCCGTTCAACCAATGTTCGATGTGGTCACCTTTCACGACGAGCCTCGAATGGTTAAACTCGCCGACCGGCTTGGTCGCGTCCTTCGACGCCTCGATCATGTCGTATAACGCCGCCGTCGCGTGCTTCTTCCCATTGGCCTTGGCGTCAGGATTGGCCGCATTGTCCGTAATCTGGTATTCGAACCCGATGACGTACTCCTGGCCTTTCGCAGGACGGTCCTTGCGCGGGTTCTTCATCGCGGCCACGACCTGATCCTCGAACCTGGGAAGCCTTTGGTCCAGCAGCCAAATCCGATCCTGAATCCGGTACTTCAGCCCGCTGTTTCCGCGCGGAGAGATCTTCCAGTCCCACTCCAACTCGAAATCGCCGAACTTTTCCTTGGTGAAAAGGTCCTCGCTGATGGCGGGATGTGCCACGGACTTGAGGCAGCCGTCCTCGATCACGAACGGCGTCCCGGCCGGCTTGTCCCAGCCGTCGAACGTCTTCCCATCGAACAGCGATATCCAATCGGCGCTGTTCCCAGCCGCCGCGAAGAGAAGTGCAAGTACCAGACTGCGCGTCATGCGCTCTATTTTGCCACTAGTTCGGCGATCCGCTTCTCCAGCGGCGAGGGTTTCGGATCGAGCGCCGCCGCCTCGCGCAAATACCGGAGCATGTCCGGCCCGTTGTCATCCTTCGGCAACTCGAGCTTTTGCCCGCGATGCACCGCGATCGCATGGTCGCCGTCGATCTCCAGACATCCGACCTTGCCGATGTTGTCATAGACGCGCGACAGCCCGATGTCGATCATGACGACCTTGCCGCCGAACCGCGGCGTGATCGCCGCCTGCGCGTACGTGTGGCCGATGACGATGCGGTCGACGTCGAACTTCTTCAGCACTTCATCGACGGTCGGCGCCAGAGTCGACTCGTCGCCCGTCGCCAGGCCGCGATACCACAGCGGACCGTCTTCGTCCGTCGCGATCCCGCCGTGCAGTTTGGTGAAATCGTTCAGTTCCGCGCGGACCTGGTCATTGATCCGGTCCATCGTCCAATCCTCGTACTTCGCCCCCAGCCCGGCGTGCACGAACAGAGTCCGGTTGATGCGGATAATCGCGTTGTGCGACCGGATCCAGCGGCCGTAAACGCCGTCGGGCGCGAACGCCGCGCGATGCTCCGCGTACCCGGTGGGCGCAGCCGTCGTCATCGCGATCTTCACGATCGCAGGCTTCGCCGGCGCTCGGACCTCGTCGCCGCCGTACCCGATCACGCGACTCGCGTCACCCTCATGTACGTAGGACGCGTACTCGCCTGGCGACACGTACCGCAGGTCTCCGTAGACGTTCATCGCCTCGTGATTGCCGATCAGCGCGTGCACGGCTCCGCCCGCCGCCGCGGCCTGCTTTTCCAGTTTCATGAGCAGGTCCATCACGGCGCGCGAATCGGGACCGCGGTCGACCACGTCGCCCGTCTGCACCAGGTGCGTCTTGCCGCCGATCCAGTCGCCGTTGCCGTCGATCAGCCCCGCCGACGCCAACACTTCCGTGAACTGCTCGTAGTCGCCGTGCACATCGCCGACCGCGACGGTCCGCTCGACCCCGTCCCAGGAGTCCGTCGACGCGGGCTGCTTCACGGGCGGTTCTTTGGGGGTGGCTGGAGCCGTCTCCTGCGGATTTGCCTGTACCGGAGGCTGCGTCTGCACCGGGTCCTGTCTGAACGCGACGGGCGTGGCGGACGCCTGAGTCTGCGTTTCGGGCGGCGCGGGCTTGAACCATTTCGTCTCCGCCACCTGCGTCTCGGACTTCACCGGCTGCCACTGCCCGGCGAGGGCCTCCGCCTTCTTCACATCCTTGGGTTGCAGCTTGTTCGCCGCCGCGGACAGCAGTTCGCTCGCTCGCGGATCGCCGAACTTTTGCGCCCGCGAGAACCACGCGTATGCCTGCACGAGATCGCGTTTCACGCCCTGGGCGTTGTAGTAGAGGATGCCGAGATTCGCCATGGCCGGCGCGTACCCGGCGTCCGCCGCCTTCTTGTACCACTCGATCGCCTGCCCGTAATCCTTCGGCACGCCCTGCCCGAGATCGCACATCACGCCGAGGTTGAAGGCCGCGCTCGCGACGCCCTGATCGGCCGCCTTGCGATACCACTTCTCCGCCTCGCCGTAATTCTTGAAGGCGCCCGCGCCTTCGTAATAGATGCGGCCGAGCCCGTTCGCCGCGTCGCCGACGCCCTGCTCCGCCGCCTTGAGGAACCACTTCGACGCCTCCTGCGGGTCGGCCGTCACGCCCTGCCCGTTGGCGAACATCACACCGAGGTTGTACTCCGCCGCGGGAACGCCTTGTTCGGCGGCCTTCCGATACCACTCCGCCGCCTGCCCGTAGTCCTGCCCCACGCCCTGCCCGCGCGCGTATAGCAGGCCGAGATTGTACTGGGCGTGCGGATCGCCTTTCTCGGCGATCGGCTGCCATTCTTTCAGCGCCGCCGCGAAATCGCCGCGGTTATACGCGTCGAGTCCCGTCTTGAAATCAGCCGCCCAGGCGGCCAGCAGGAAAAGGCAAACGAGTGGTAGCTTCCTCACAACGTTATCGAAAGATGCAGGTGATGGACCGGAGTGCGAAACCGCACGCCTATGGCATGATCGATCTAGGAATGCGTTCGTCACAACGAGGCACTTCGGAGGCGGCGCGCTACGGCGGCGCTGTGTGCCTGTTGATAGCGGCGGCCGCGCTCCGCCTGCTCGTCCCGCACGTTTTCGCCGGCACTCCCTACGTTACGTTTTACCTGGCGATCCTGGCCGCCGCCCGCTACTGCGGGACCGGCCCTGCAATCGTCGTCCTGCTTGCCGGTGGGGCTCTGGGCGCTTCCGCCGCCGCCCCCGGCAATTGGGTGCGCCTGGTTCTGTTTCTGTTCGTGAACTCGCTCGTCATCTGGGTAGTCCACGTATTGCGGCAATCGCGCGCCGAAGCCGAGCGCAACGCGCGCCTCGCCGAGAATCGACTTGCCGAATTGCAGGCCGCGCTCGCGCGCCGCACCGAGGAGGAACGCCACTCCTCGCAGCTTCGCGCCATCGTCGAATCCTCCGAAGACGGGATCATCTCGAAGGGCCTCGACGGCGTCATTCAGAGCTGGAACATCGGCGCCGAGCACCTCTTTGGCTACACCGCGGCGGAAGCGCTCGGCCATCCGATGGCCATGCTTCTCCCCGTCGACCGCTTGCACGAAGAAAGCGACATCATCGAGCGCATCCGGCACGGCGGCCGCGTCCGGAATCTCGAAACCGTCCGATTGCGAAAAGATGGCGTGTCCATCCACGTTTCCATCACCGTCTCACCGCTACTCGACGCGTCCGGAACCCTCGTCGGGGCCTCCCACATCGCCCGGGACATCACGGAACGCAAAGAATTCGAGGAGCAGCTTCGTCAGACACAGAAGCTCGAGAGTCTCGGCGTCCTCGCCGGCGGCCTCGCTCACGACTTCAACAACCTGCTCACCGGCATCATGGGCAACGCCAGCCTCGCCATGGAAGAGGCCGGAGACCGCGATCGCACCCAGTCGCGGCTCGGAGAGATCCTGCACGCCAGCGAGCGCGCCGCGCTGCTCATCCGACAGATGCTCGCCTATGCCGGCAAGGGCCGCTTTGTCGTCGAGCGCCTCGACCTTTCGGCCCAGGTCCGGGAGATCGTCCCGCTGCTACGGACATCGATCCCGAAGCTGGTCCAGTTGGACCTGCGGCTCGCCGATAACCTGCCTTCCGTCGAGGCCGATCGTTCCCAGCTCCAGCAGCTCATCATGAATTTGGCCATTAACGGAGCGGAGGCCGTCGACGGACGGCCGGGCGTCGTGACCATTACGACCAGCACCCGCTGGACCGACGCAGAGCAGCAGGTGCTGCTCGAGGTCGCTGACGACGGCGTTGGTATGACGGACGAGGTGAAGGCGCGCATCTTCGACCCCTTCTTCACCACAAAGTTCACGGGCCGTGGGCTCGGACTCTCCGCTGTCATGGGTATCATTCGCAGCCATCGCGGGACGATTTCGGTGAACACCTCGCCCGGCCGCGGCACGACCTTTACGGTGGTCCTGCCCGCTGCCGCTGGCGATCTCCCCCAAGCCGGAGCCCCCGCCGAAACGGAGTTGCGCGGTTACGGCAATATCCTAGTCGTCGACGACGAGGAACTGGTTCGTAACATGGCGCGCTTTACGCTCGAGCGCTACGGCTACACCGTCGAACTCGCGAACGACGGCAGCGAAGCGGTCGCGCTCTTCGCCTCCCGTCCCGACGATTTCGCCGCCGTCCTTCTCGATCTCACCATGCCCGTCATGCGCGGCGAGGACGCGCTCCGCGCCATCCGGCAGGTCCGTCCCTCAGTGCCCGTCGTGCTGTCGAGCGGCTACACGGAAGCCGACGCCATGTCCCGCTTCGCCGACGCTGCCCCAGCCGGCTTCCTTCAAAAGCCCTACACCGCGACCGCCCTCGCGCGGCGCCTCAAACAGGCGCTCCGGATGCCACGAACGTAACAGAGCCGCGACAGTTATGGAGCGGTTGCCTCTCGCGCCGATGGAGTTGCGTCGCCGCGACACGGCGCTCGGGCTATTTCGGTTTGCGGCAAAAACGCTCCTTAACAGTCGCGGCTCCGATTGACTTCCCAAATCAACTTAACTATAGTTAAGTTCGATGGCGACCACGGCCCCACCCGGCGACTCCCGCTCTCTGGCCGAAGTCCACTCCTCCGTGGACACGGGCCAGATGTCGTTCTGGAAACGCATGATGGCGTTCGCCGGACCGGCCTACCTGGTCAGCGTCGGCTACATGGATCCGGGCAATTGGGCCACCGATATCGAGGGTGGCGCGCGCTTCGGTTACAAGTTGCTCTGGGTGCTGGTCATGTCGAATGCCATGGCCATTCTGCTCCAGACTTTGAGCGCGCGTCTCGGCATTGTCTCGGGACGGGACTTGGCCCAAGCTTGCCGCGAGACGTACCCCCGGCCGGTCAGCGCGGCGCTCTGGGTCTTGTGCGAGATCGCCATCGCCGCCTGCGATTTGGCTGAGGTTCTGGGCGCCGCGATCGGCCTCAACCTGCTGTTCCATATCCCGCTGCTCATGGGCGTCTTGCTGACGGCTGCCGATACCCTGTTGCTGCTGTGGTTCCAGAGTTTCGGCATCCGGACGATCGAGGCCTTTGTCCTCTCGCTGATCATGATCATCGCGGCCTGCTTTTGCATCGAGATTTTTTGGGCCAAGCCGTCGGCCGCCGAGATGTTCACCGGGCTCGTGCCGCACCTGGATCGCACGACCCTCTACGTCGCCGTCACGATCCTCGGGGCGACGGTCATGCCACACAACCTGTACCTGCACTCCGCCCTGGTCCAGACCCGAAACATCGGCCAGACCAAGGCGGCAAAGCGCATCGCCTGCAAGTACAACCTCATCGACTCCGTCGTGGCTCTGAACGGCGCGATGTTCGTGAATGCGGCGATCCTGGTGATGTCCGCGGCGATCTTCTTCAAGCACGGCATCGTGGTGAGTGACATCAAGGAAGCCCACGTTCTGCTGGCGCCTTTGCTCGGAACGGGACTCGCGGGTGTCATGTTCGCCGTCGCGTTGCTCTGCTCCGGCCAGTCCTCGACCCTGACCGGGACCATGGCGGGCCAAGTCGTAATGGAAGGCTTCCTGAACTTCCGGATGCGGCCGTGGCTGCGGCGTCTGACCACCCGCAGTCTGGCGATCGGACCGGCGGCGATCACGATCTACGTGGCCGGCGAGAGTTCGACGCTGCCGCTGCTACTCCTGAGTCAGGCCGTCCTCAGCCTGCAATTGCCGTTCGCGATCGTGCCGCTGATTCAGTTCACCGGCGATCAGTCGCGTATGGGCGAGTTCGCCAACCGGTCCTGGGTGCGGACACTGGCTTGGCTGACCGCCGCCATCATTATCGGACTGAACGCCATGCTGGCGAAGCAGGCGATCGGGCAGTGGCTCGACGTGGCAGGATCGTGGCGGCCGATCGTCTTCGCCGTGACGATCCCGCTCAGCATCGGGCTCGCCGGACTGCTCGGCTGGATGCTGCTGGCCCCGTGGATCGGAGCCGGACGGCGCGGCCGCGCACCGGTGCTCCTGCCGGACACGACTGCGGCGGAACCGCCGATCTACCACCGCATCCTGGTCCCGCTCGACCACACGGCGCTCGACCGGATGGCCGTCGGGCACGCCGCCGCTATGGCGAGGCTCTACGGCGCGACCATCTATCTCCTACACGTGGAGGAGGACGTCACCAGCCAGATCTACGGCGCCGCGGCGTCGACCGCGGAGGTCGAGGCGGGCGAAGAATATCTCGCGCGGATCGCGCAAGGGCTTCGGGATCAGGGGATTACGGTCGAGACGTCGATCTCCCACTCGCTGTCGCCGAAGCGGGAGATCGTCCGCTACGCCCGGCAGGTCCATCCGGATCTCGTGATCATGGGGGCGCACGGGCACGGCGGTCTGAAGGATCTCATTCTGGGCAACACGATCAACCCCGTCCGCCACGATCTGGACGTCCCCATGCTCATCGTACGACCGGGAAAACCCTGACAGGGTTGAGACATCGTGTCTCAACGTTGTGTCGCAGGAACACACAACCACTGGCACAACCCGATCTAACCCGTTTGGCTGGAACGGCTTTACATGGCATTGGGAGTGCTTTTAACAAACGCGTGAAGCGCCACTTCATGCTTGCGTTAGTGCTGACCGTCTGCATGTCGCCGCTCCAGAGCGCCACTCTGGAGCGGCTCTCCCTCGATGACATGATCGCGAAATCGACTGCGATCGTGCGGGGGAAGGTCAGCAGTTCCAACGCAGTAGCAGCCGGCCCGGTCATTTATACCCAGTACACGATCCAGGTTTCCGAGCGGTTCAAGGGACAGATCGGGGATGCGGTCCAGGTCAGCGTTCCCGGCGGCACGGTCAATGGACTGCGCCAGTCTTTTTCCGGCGCGCCGACCCTGAACCCCGGCGACGACTTCGTCTTCTTCCTGTTCACCGGCCGCGACGGCCGTAACGCCATCATTGGATTGACCCAGGGCCTCTTCTCTCTCGACGGCAGCTCCGATCCGCTCTCGACCCGCACCGCCAGCCGCGAGCTGATGCTCGACCGGCTGACCGGGCGTCCGGTCAAGGACGAGACGATGGTGATGCGGCTCAGCGACCTGCGCGGCCGGATCGCCACCGGACTCAAGGGGGCCAAGTGAGAACGGTCCGCATCGCCGCCGCCGTTCTGATCCTTGCCGCGTCGTCGCAGGCCGCCTACCACTACATCCACTATCCCAGCCGGACCGTCTTCACCCCGATCTTCGAGAAGTTCAACCTCGGCGCGCTCCCCAATAACACCGTCACCTTCTTCGTCGCGGACCAGGGTCCGAACGCCTACGGCGGCGAGAATCTGGGTTCGGTTCTGAGCCAGATCCGGCAGGCAGCGGCGGCTTGGAACTCGGTCGAAGTCTCCGATCTGCGGGTGGCATTCGGCGGACTCGAAACCTACACGGATAATCCGACCACGAACCGGCCGGGCAACTCGCTGCCGAATACGACGACTCCGGGCGGCGATGTGCTCTTCATCGACACCCCTGGCGTCCTCGGGCTGGGCGCGCCGACGATCTCGACGACGCCGGTGCAGTCGGCCAACGGTCCGTTCTACCCGATCGTGCGCGGCCTGGTGATGATCTCGCGCGACACGACTCGCGCGCCGTGGCCGAGCTGGTCCGAAGGCTTTTTCACGACCGCCGTCCACGAAATCGGCCACGCGCTCGGTTTGCAGCACACCTGGACCGGCAGCGCGATGTCGCAGGGTGTGATCCGCACGACGTCGCGGGCGCGGCCTCTCGACGCGGACGATATCGCGTCGCTCGCAGTGCTCTACGGGAAAGCGAACTGGCAGACCAGTTACGGCTCCATCGGCGGCCGGGTGAGCTTCGCGAACAACGGGCAGGGCGTCGCGCTCGCTTCGGTGGTCGCGATTTCGCCGAACGGGCCGGCGGTCAGCACCCTGACCAACCCCGACGGCAGCTACCGGATCGACGGCGTGCCGGCGAATTTCAGCTACAACGTGTACGTCCACCCGCTGCCGCCCGACGCCATCTCAGCGGATCAGTCCGGCCTGCGGCTGCCGGTCGACCAGAACAACGCGCCATTTTCGGCCAGCGCTCCGTTCCAGACGGTCTTTTACGCGGGCACGGTCGGAACGCTCGATCCCTCCCGCGCCTCGCTGATCCCGGTCACGGGCGGCACGGTGCTGAACGACGTGAACTTCTCCGTGAGGGCGCAAGGCGCGGTCCCGACGTACAACGTCCAGACCTACTCGCGGATCGCGACCGCCACTCGGGTCTACGGCTACCCCGGAGACGAGACGGTCAGCGGCTACCCGGGCTTTCTGGACGGGACGCAGACGAACGGTCTGGTGATCGTGCAGGCAGCGGCTCCGGCCGTCCTGCCGGTCCCGCAGTCCGTCGCCATTCTCGGCAACTTCCCGGTGGCGACGCTGGGCAATCCGAATTACCCCTCGATCTTCCCCTACAGCAGCAAGCCGGGTGACTTCATAGCCTTATACTTCCTCATTCCGGCAAACTTGGGGACCGGACCGCGGCACATGGTCTTCAATTTCGGGAACGACATCTATGTGCTGCCGTCCGGTGTAGAACTGGTCAAGCAGGGTCCGCCGGTCGCGACCGCTACCGCCCAAAATGGCGACGGGAGCGTAACCGTGACGGGCGCCGGCTTCGGCTACGATAGCCGCGTATTCTTCGATGGCTTGCAGGCCGCGCAAGGAACGCTGAACCCGGATGGCACGCTGACGGTGGCGCCTCCGGCGGGAGCGAATGCGCAGACCGCTGCGGTCACGGTTTACAACAGCGACGGCCAAAATTCTACGGTGCTGCCCACGGCGACGACTCCGGCCTACACGTACGGACCGGCATCTCCGCAGATCGTCGGCATCTCGCCGAACGCGATCCCGGCGGGCGTCACCGCGATGGTCGATATCACAGTGGCCGGGATGAACTTCGTCGACGGCCAGGTGACCGTGGGTTTCGGCTCCGACGATGTGCAGGTGCGGCGCGTGTGGGTGCTGAGCCCGACGCACGCCATCGCCAACGTCATGGTCACGCCGAATGCCACGCCGGGACTGTCGGAAGTCAGCGTAATCGCAGGGATGCAGGTCGCATCGCAGCAGAACGGATTCCAGATCCAGCCGGCGCGCGCCGGACTTCCGGTGGTCGCGTCGGTGGTGAATGGCGATCCCAACCAGCACGCGGTTTACGCGGGCAACTTCGCCACGATCTTCGGACAGAACTTCGCCTCGTCGACCAACGCGGTGCAGATCACGTTGAATGACACGCCGGTGTTGATCGGCTTCGCGAGTCCGACCCAGATCAACTTCCTGGTGCCTCCCGGTTTCGCGACCGGCGCCGCAACGTTGAAGGTGACCTCCGGCGGCGTGGTTGCCTTCCCGGTGACGTTGCAGATCGACAATCCGCCGCCGGTGATTCTGAGCGTGAATAACGGGGCCGCGGGCGCCGGGGACGCGATTCAATTCACGGTGGCCGGCCTCGAAGCTGGAGCGGTCGCGGACCGCGGCCGCCTGAAAGTGACAATCGCGGGGATGGAAATGACCGTCGAGCAGATCACACCGCAGGGCGCGGGCACGTACCAGATCGTGGTTGCGGTGAATCAGTCATTCGGCGCGAGCGCGGTACCGCTGGCCGTCTGGGTCGACGGCCTGAGTAGCGCACCGGTCAGCGTCACGATCCGGTAAAGCGCCGCTTCAGCATTTCGTCCTTCGTTCAACAACCGCTTACTAACGTGCGCGGCTCTGTGTGACGACTATGCCTCGAACAGAGCCGCAGGACGTGGTACGTTGTTCTCCATGAAGACCATTCTCACCGCGCTGGCGTTTGCGGCGCTTGCGATGCCTGCCGGGGACCCGGCCGGCTTCCACCTGTGGACCTCCTCGGAGCTCAAAGGCTTCTCCAAGTCGCTGGCGCCGAAGATGGACTCAGGAAAGGTCGCGACCCAGCAGCTTGGCGGACACGGCAACTACACATTCATGGTCGCCCACCGCGAGGGTCCGGGACAGGCGGAATGGCACGAGTTGCAAGCCGACGTCTTTTTCGTCCAGAGCGGCGAGGCGACGCTGGTCTACGGCGGCACAATGGACGGCAAGACGAGCGCGCCGCATGAAAAGCGCGCCGCCTCCATCACCGGCGGTATCGAGAAGAAGCTCGGACCAGGCGACGTGGTGACAATCCCGGCGAAGACTCCGCATCAGCTCAAGCTCGACCCGGGCAAAGAGTTCACCTACTTCGTCGTCAAGGTCACTCAGTAGTCTTTCCAGAAGAGCTCGGCGTCGGACCGGCGGACGTAGTTGGCGTCGAGCGTGGCAGGGTCTTGCGGTTCGCGTTCGCAGGCGATCTGGGCGATGGCTCCCGCCAGCGCTCTCGGCGCGATCACGCGCGGGGCGTCGGGAAGCGCGTCGCCGAACGCCGTGAAGTCAGGCGAGACGAAGACGACCTCGCACTCGGGGAGCACGCCGAGGAAGACGTCGAGTTTGCCGACCGTTCCCGGAACAACGAGCCGGCCGTCGCCGTCGAACACCGCGGCGTAGACGTCCCCACGGCGAGCGTCGAGCATAGCGGCGCGAAGCGGCCCTTTACCGAAGCGGGCGATCGCCTCCAGGGTCGACACCGCGACCGCCGGTTTGCCGACCGCCTCCGCCAGGCCCTTGACGCAGGCGAGTCCGACGCGCACTCCGGTGAACGAGCCCGGTCCCGACGCGGCGGCGAACCGATCGATCTCGGCCACCTTCACACCGTGCCGTTCGAGCAGCTCTCCGAGCGCGCCGTACAGCACTTGCGCGAATCCCGTGGGCGCATGGATCTCGACCTCTTCGAGAACTTCCTGTCCGCGCGCGAGGGCGAGGCTGCCGTACTCGTGCGTGGTGTCGATGGCGAGGATGAGCGGCGTCACGGGTTGATGTCGAGAGCGGTATCGAGTTCGTAGACCTTGCCGTTGGCATTCATGCCGTAGAGGCGCAGGTGCATGGTCGCGGGGAAGTTGTACGCGATGCCGGCCGGCGGTTTCATATCGCCTTTGGCGCCGGTGGCGAGCACGCGGTAGCCCTGATGGTCGGCCGCGACGTCGCCCACCCAGAGGTAGCGCATCGTGCGGGTGGCACGGCTGGCGCGCGTAATCTTCGCCTCGTAGGGCGAGGCCTTCGTCATCGAGAGCGCGCCCTTGGGCTGCTCGATCGTGAACGGGACCTTCGCGCTGTTGGCTTCGACCTCCTGCAGCACGATCTCGCGCGACTCGAACTTGTACGACTTGTTCATGCCGGTGACTCGGCCTTCACGCACGACGCGCAGGACCCAGTCGTGGTCGCTGCTGGGAGGCGAGCCGTTGAAGTGCTCGCCCGAGAATTTCTTACCGCGGGTGCTCTCGCCGGTGGCGGGGTCGACCCAAATAACGTCGTAGCCGTGCTTCTCGACGCTCAGCTCGAGCGGCCCCGGCTTCTCGATGTAGACGAGATATTCGGTGTCTTCGAGGGCGACGGCGCGTCCGCCGTCCACGTCGAAATAGGGCTCGAGATCCCAGTAGCGAGTGTCGTCGAGGATGTCGGCCCACACCGACATCGCCTTTGCCTTCGCGGCGTCCGGCGCGCTCGCCACGCCCGGGTATTGGCCGTCCATGAACGAGTTCCACAGTCGGCGGCGGAAAGCGGCGGCGTCCTCCTGCGGGGCTGCGACATTCACCAACGGCGCAGCGTAGATCTGATGTTCGATGGCGGCGACGTTGGTGTCCGGCGTCGATTCGAGGATGAAGTCCATCCACCCGTCGTCGAGCAGCATGGACGAAGTGACACGGCCGCCGGTGGAGCGCGGGTGGTGGTAAGGGTCGAACTCCTTGAGGTACTCGCCCATCTCTTTCAGGAGGGCGCGGCCGTCCTGATATTCGTCGAACTGGTCGACGCCCTGCCAGGTGACGTTGAAGGCGGCGTAGCGGCCGGCGATAAAGCGGATGAAGCGGCGGCGATCCTCTGCATTCGGGAGGAGTTTGGTGAGCGTGCCGGCGCCGCCTGCCAGGACGAGGTCGGCGACCATGCCCTTCTCGTTGAGGTAGCGGACGCGCGCATCGAGGTGGCGGAAGTAGTCGAGATTGGGTCCTGCGGCGGACCACTGTCCGCCGACACCACCTGCGAGGACGAGGCCGCGGAAGTGGTTGAACTTCTGCGCGGCGCGCGCGTCGGCGAGCGCGCGGAAGGCCGCGTCGTCCATCGCGGAAAAGAGCAGCTCGGTCGTGCCGATCCAAAGGTGCGGTTGATAGAGGCCGGTCGAACTCTTCTCCGTCCACATCCAGTGGTGGACATTCGCGGCCTGGAGGAACCCCTTCGCTTCGGACGCGGCGGCGGTGAAGCTGCCGGTCTTGTCGTTCCACTCCGCGGCGTTGCTGGTGATGTGATAATCCCAGGCGCCGGGCTCGGTGGGCGCGAAGCGGACGACCATCTTCTTCCCACCGTCCCAAAACGCCGGAAGCGCGTAGGTGTGGCGGCGGGGCGAACGGAATTCAACACGCAGGTCGGTGTTCGCGAAGGGCGCGTCGTTGGCGACGTCGAAGGAAATCTCGCAAACCGAGTACGCCGGTGTGTTGTTACAAGGGGACTGGGCGAGGGCGGAAAACCCGAGAAGAAAGAGGAGTAGAGCGTTTCGCATAAAGATGATTGGGCCACGAAGGAACACGAATGAACACGAATAACACAAAGCAAATTCTAATTCGTGTTCATTCGTGTTCATTCGTGGCCTATTCCATCTTTAGTTCTTTTGCGAGGAACGCCAGCCGGTCGGCCGCCTCTTCGATGATCTTCGCTACGGGCTTTCCGGCGCCGTGGCCCGCGCGTGTTTCAATTCGGATCAGGATGGGACGGTCAGCCGCTTGCGCCGCCTGCAAGGTCGCGGCGTATTTGAAGCTGTGGCCCGGGACGACTCGGTCGTCGTGGTCGGATGTCGTGATCAGGACGGCGGGGTACTTACCGCCGGGTTTGATGTTGTGGAGCGGCGAGTAGGCGCGTAGAGTTTTGAACTGCGTAGCGTCATCCGAGGAGCCATACTCGTCGACCCACGCGGCGCCGATCGTGAACTTCTGGAAGCGGAGCATGTCCATGACGCCGACGGCGGGCAGCGCCGCGCCGAAGAGGTCGGGACGCTGATTGAGCACCGCGCCGACGAGCAGGCCTCCGTTCGAGCCTCCCGAAATAGCGAGCTTCGGCGTCGAGGTGTACTTGTTGGCGATGAGCCATTCCGCGCCTGCGATGAAATCGTCGAAGACGTTCTGCTTCTTCTCGCGCTTGCCGGCCTCGTGCCACGCGTCGCCGTACTCGGCGCCGCCGCGCAGATTCGCGACCGCGTACAGCCCGCCCATCTCCATCCACTCGATAATCGTCGGACTGAAGTCGGGCAGAACGCTGACGTTGAACCCGCCGTAGGCGTACAGGATCGTCGGCGTGTTGCCGTTGCGCACGAGGCCTTTGCGGTGCATGAGAGCCATCGGAATGCGCGTGCCGTCTTTCGAGGTGTAGAAGACGCGCTCGGTCTCGAAGCGCGTGGGGTCGAACGCGACCTTGCTCTGACGCACGACGCTGGTGGCGCCGGTGACCGGGTCGAGCCGGTGGATCGCGCGCGGGGCGGTGAAACTGCTGACGAGGAAGAAGAGCTCGCGGTCGGTGGTGCGGCCGGGGAGCAGCGCGGCCTGCGTGACGGCGCCGATCGGAACCTCTTTGACGAGCTTGCCGGCGAGCGTGTAGACGGAGAGCGCGCTGGATGCGTCCTTGAGGTACGACAGGACGAGGTGGCCGTTCAGCATGCGGCTGTTGTCCATCGCCTCTTTGCGCTCGGGGACGATCTCTTTCCAGTTGGCGCGCTCGGGATGCGCGGTATCGATGGCGACGACTCGTCCGTTGGGCGCTCCATCGGTGGTGCGGAAGTAGAAGACGGAGCCGACGTTGCCGAGGAAGAGGTACAGGCCCTTGAGCTCGCGGATCAGCTCGACGGTCTTCGCGCGGGCGCGCAGGTCCTGGTAGAAGACGAGATTGCGGCCGAAGTCGGTGGTCTCGACGGAGAGGATGAGGTAGCGGCCATCGTCGGTGACCTCGGGGTCGAACATCCACTGCTTCTGATCGGGACGGTCGTAGACGAGCTTGTCGGCGGATTGGGGCTCGCCGAGCCGGTGGACGTAGAGCTTCGCGAAGACGTTCTCGGCGCGTAGGGCCTCGCCTGCCTTGGGCTCGTCGAAGCGCTGGTAGTAGAACGCGCGATTGTCGGGGGTCCAGGCGGCGCCGGAGAATTTGGCCCACTTGATCGTGTCGGGGAGGTCCTTGCTGGTGGCGATTTCGCGGACGTGCCACTGCATCCAGTCCGACCCGGCGTCGGCGACCGCGTACGCGATGTACTTGCCGTCATGCGAGGCCTCGAGTCCCGCCAGCGCGGCCGTGCCGTCGGCGCGTAGCGTGTTGGGGTCGAGGAGAACGCGGGTGGGACCGTCGAGCTTCTCGGCGGCGTAGAGGACGTCCTGATTCTGAAGGCCGTCGTTGCGCGTGATGAGGTAATGGCCGCCGGCGGTGGTGATGCTGTTGAAGCGCTCGTAGTCGAAGAGCGTGGTGAGGCGGTCCTTGATCTTCGGGCGTGCGGGAATTTTGGAGAGGTAGTCCTGCGTGACGCGGTTCTCGGCGGCGACCCAGGCGGCGGTCTCGGGCGAGTCGGTGTTCTCGAGCCAGCGATAGGGGTCGGCGACTTTGACGCCGTGGTAGTCGTCGACGACGTCGGTCTTCTTGGCGGCGGGATATTTCATGGTCTGAGCGTGAGCGAGGCCGAAGAGCAGAAGCGGCAGCAGTGCGAGACGCATGTTTCTATTATGCCGGTCGGATGCCGAAGCGGTAGACGAGCGCGCCCAGCCCGACCGTGCCGAAGGCGGTGAGGGACGCGGCGGGGTGGGAAACGAGGCCGTAGACCATCATGCCGGAGCCGACCACGACGTAGGCAAGCGGGATGAGCGGCCAGGCGAAGTTGAGGGCGCGGAGGCGCTGCCAATCGGGCCGGCGGCGGCGGAATAGGAAGACCGAAGCGACCGAGAGCACGGTGAAGAACGTGAGGCTCATGCCGATGTAGATGACGAGTTGCGGAAACGGCGTGGCCGTCATCGCGATGGCGCAGAGTCCCTGGGCGACGATGGCGACGACGGGCGTGTGCCAGCGCGGATGGACGCGGGCGGCGGCGCTGAAGAACGCGCGGTTCTTGGCCATTGCGTAATAGACGCGCGGTCCGATGGTAATCTCGGCGTTGACGGTCGAGACGATGCAGATGGCCATGAGGGCGCTGAAGGCGCCGGCGACGCGCGGTCCGAAGAGGTTCGACGCGGCGAGGGCGCCGATGGCCTTTTCGCCCCCCATCGAGCGCAGCGGCGTCGAGTAAATGAAGATGACGTTGAGCAGCAGGTAGAGCACGGTGACGATCCCGGTGCCGAGGGCGAGCGCCATCGGCAGGGTGCGCTCCGGGCGGCGGACCTCCTCGGCGACGTATGTAGCGGCGTTCCAACCGGCGTAGCCGAACATGACCCAAAGGAGGCTGACCGCGAACTGGGTCGGGAGGCTGAGGGTCGAGGTGCGGACGGCGGGCTCGGAGAAGTGGGCCCAGTTGCCGGTCCCGGCGGCGAAACCGCAGACGATGAAAGCGGCGAGCACGAGGAGCTTGGTGGAGGTGAGGACGTTCTGGACTGTGGCCGTCCGGCCGACGCCGAAGCAGTTGAGGGCGGTGAAGGCTCCGATGAGGAGGGACGCGACGAGCTGTCCCGGTCCGAGCTTGAAAGTGAATTGGCCTGTGCCGAGGACGATGGTCGACTGATTCTCGCCGAGCGCCGGGATGAAGTGGCCGAGGTAGTCGGAGAAGGCGAGTGCGGCGGTCGCGATGGGGGCGGAGAAGCCGGCGAAGAAGGAGACCCAGCCGGTCATGAAGCCCCACTCGGGTCCGTACGCGTGCGTGAGGTAGACGTACTCGCCGCCGGAGCTGGGGAAGTTGATGCCGAGCTCGGAGTAGCTGAGCGCGCCGGCGAAGGCGAAGAGCGCGCCGACCGCCCAACAGAGGAGGATCACGCGGGCGCTGCCGAGATCGCCGGCCATGTAGCCGGTGGAGACGAAGATGCCCGTTCCGACCATGTTGGAGATGACGAGGGCGGAGGCGCTGAAGAGTCCGAGTTGCCGGAGGAGTCCGGGTTTGGCCGCCAGGTGGGGGGCTTGGGGCATTGGGTCCAAGACTAGTTTACAGGTCGGGGGCCCAGCCGCGGCAGGAGAGGACGGGGAGTGGCGGGTATTTGGGGAAGGCGGGATCGACGTCGGCGAGGAGGCAGCGGAGGAACTGCGAGCCGCGGTCGGAGGTGATGATTTTGGCGTGGCGGCAGGTGGCGCAGAGGCCGGGGATGGGGGTCACTGCTTTTCGTATCCTATGGCCGAATCGGGGTCCTCCACCAGGATCACGATTCGCAGGAGTCGCTCAATTGGAAGCGCGACTGAATCATACCGCTTTGCGTCACATTGCGGACAGTTCTCAAACGAGTAGGCGTTGGTGAGGTAAATTGTCGCAGCCGCATGCGGGTCGAAATTCGCTTTGCCGGAGGAAGGCGCGATCTTGGTAGCCGGCACTCGATTGAGGCCCCAAGCGCCCGAAGCGACGAATTCCGATTTGCCGGCGAGATGAATGTGCTGGACGAAGGTGCGGTCACGGCGGATCTCCAGCGTGATCACATTGGCCCCCACGTTGTTCAGGCGGTAGTTACCCGTAATCCCGTCTTCGCGGATGGCACAGCCGCAAGCAAACAGCACCGTTGCAAGACAGACTGATAATGCCGGATCGCGATGATGCACAAAGCTTCTCGAATTCACGGGCGGTAGTTGGCTGTAAGAACTTCGAGCGGCAACCTTGCGATCACCAGCCTTGCTCCTTTGGAACTTAAGGTGCATGTCACATATAAAACCTGTACGAAGGGCTAGGCTCTCGGAACCCGACCTCTGCCATAATGCCACCCATCTGGCGCGCAAACACGACTCATCTCTATCGGAAATTCGGGATCATCAGCAATCCCTCGACCACCTGATCGACCTGCGTATACAGAAGCCGCCGTCCGTCCGGTGAAATGTCGAGGCCAGGCGTGGTCCGAACGGGCGGCCTCCCCGGTGTTGCGACCGTAGTGACGCGACGGGTCACGAAGCTGAAGAACTGGATGATCGGGCTGCCCATCGGACCGTCCTGGTGGAAGTAGATCCCGTCGGCGCCCACCGTCCACGACCGGGTCGGCTTCACGGATGCCAGTTGAGGGACTACTTGCTCCGCTCCCCCCTCGACCGGCACGGTCCAGATGCCGTCCTGGTGATCGGTCCGAAAGTAATAGAGCCGCTTCCCATCCGGAGACTCCAGAGCCTCTCCGGCGTTCCCCTCTGTGATCGGTTTGGTCAAACCGGTCTCCACGGCGACTTTCCAGAGGCGCATCTGATTCCCACGGGTGGACGAGAAATACACCCACTTACCGTCATGCGACCAGCCCGGCGCGAGGTCGCTCGCAGGATCGTTCGTCAACCGGCGCGCCGCTCCACCCTCCGCGCCGATGACATAGATCTCCGGATTCCCGTCATGGCGGGAATCGAATGCGATCCAACGGCCGTCCGGCGACCACCTGGGGCTGCCGGTCCCGATGGTCCCAAAGGACGTGAGCTGGACGGGATGGCCGCCGTCGCTATCCGCGACCCAGAGTTCGTCGACGCCCGTTCGCTTCGAGATGAAAACGACCTTCCGTCCGTCGGGGGAGAAGCGAGGACTGTCGTCCTCCAGCGTGGAGCAGATCACGCACTTCACGGCTTGGAACTTGTCCGCCGCCCGGTTGAACTCCCAGATGTTCGAGTCCTGAAAAGACTCGGTAAACGCCAGCCGATTGCCACGCCGTGCGATCGCGGGATACACCGGATGATGCGCCATGGATGCGACCCGCACCGGGGTTCCGCCGCGCGCCGCAATGCGCCAGAGATTCGGCCCGCCGGAACGATACGAGCTGAACACCAGATCGCGTCCATCCCCAGTCCAGGTGAAGCCTTCCATCGTCGTGTTGTCGAAGGTGAGACGACGCGCCGTCCCTCCCCGCGCAGGGACGACAAACAGTTCCTGCGCGGACTGCGAAAGAGATCGAACGAAGGCGAGCTGCTTTCCGTCCGGCGACCACGCCACCAACCCGTCGGCATACGGGCGCGGATCCGTTAGTTCGGTGTCGCGCCCAGTGTCCAGCGCTCGGACGCGGATGCCCCCGTTGCCACGCGTCGGATACGGAGCGGCGTACGCAATCTCCTTACCGTCCGGCGACCAGGACATGCCAACGCCCATGTCGACAGTCTCGCGCTCCGCGCCCCCCGCGACCGGGACCAGGACCAACACGTTTCCGGTGCGGCCGGTGCGCTGGACGGCGATCGTGCTGCCGTCCGGCGACCACTGCGGAAGGCTTTCGGTATACGGAGCATTGGTGAGTGGCCGAGGCTCCCCGGACCCCACCGGCTTGATGTAGACATTCAGAGGACGAGGGCCGTTCCGTGGTGGACCCACCCAGGAATAAGCGATGCTTTCGCCGTCGGGTGAAAACGTCACGTACGAGGTGAGGCCCGGGAGAGTCGTGAGACGGATCGGGCTGAGGAGCGGTTCGGCGTCAGGAGCGCGCACCAAGAGACGATAGCCGAAGCCCACGAACACGAGGGAGGCGGCGGCCAACCATAGCCATCGCCTGCGGGAGGCCGATTTTGGGAGAGGTTCAGCCGCGGCGGGCGCCGGCGCGATAGGGGCAGCCCCGGCGGCTACGGGTCCGATGGCCGTGGCCGCCGCGACCACCGGCGGAACGGCAACTTCCGGCGACTCGGGCACGTTCGGTTCGACCTGTCCGATGAACCGGTACCCGCGTTTGGCCAAGGTCTCGATGTATGCCGGCTCTTCGGCGGAATCTCCGAGAGCCGTGCGCAGGCGGCGGACGGCGGCGTTGATGCTCTGATCGAAGTCTGAAACCGTTTCGCCAGGCCAGAGCGTGTCTCGAATGTCGGTTCGCAGCACCACCTCGCCCGGACGCTCCAGAAGCATCAAGAGGATTTGAAATGACTGGTTCTGAAGCCGGATCGTGATGCCGTGCTTCCTCAGTTCCCCGGTTGGTACTTCGAGTTCGAAGGCCCCAAACCGAATGAAACGTCCCCAATCCATCGTATGCTTCCGTACGTAATTCAGCTTACAGCACCAACGCGTTTGTATTCAAAGTTTTATCGCGTGATCCGGACGGCCTTAGAGGCTCCGGGGGAGCATCAGGAGAACAGCCTGATCCCCGCACGGCTCAGAACCAACGCCCAGTTTCCGTGACAGCAACTAGTTGTGCATCAGTAGCTTAGCTCGTCTGCTAGAAGTCAGGCACATGTTCGGGCAATTTCATTGCGCAATCGCGGCACTAGGCCGAAAATGTCTGAACTCCGAGCGGTGTTCGCCTGACTGGGACAGACGAGGGCCGCCGGTGAAGAGGGGAACAGCCTGTTGGCCAAGAAACGAATCGGTCGGGTCGTGCTTTGCAGTGCCATGTTTTGGATCGCAACCGGGGTCAACGCGCAAGACGCGCAAGACCGGAAGCAACCGCCGCGCCGGCCTGCCGACCCTCGTAGCAGGGGCCCGCACAACTACGGAGTGGCGCCTCGTCTGAGCGCGCCGCCCTCGATCGGCTCGGTGCAGTTCGGAACCTGGACGCCGATGGGACCCGCGCCCGTGCAGGAGTCGGATGCGGGAAACTCGAGCGGAAGACTAACCGGCATTGCGGTCGATCCCACCGACGACAACACCATCTACGTCGCCGCCGCCACCGGTGGAGTGTGGAAGACGACCGACGGCGGGCTGTCCTGGACTCCTCTTACGGATACGCAGCAGTCGCTCAGCATGGGAGCGATCGCGGTCGCTCCCAACAGACACCAACGGATCTACGCCGGGACGGGCGAAGCCAACGACACCGGAAACGCGTACGCCGGTGTTGGCATCCTCGTATCGGATGACGGCGGCGCCTCATGGACGCTGCGCGGCTCTGACCTCTTCAGGGCACTCAGTGTCTTCAAAATCGTAGTCGATCCGACGAACTACGACGTCGCCTACGCTGCCACTACAAACCGGGCGCAGAACGGGGGCACGTTCGATCAGCCCTCCGGCATCTTCAAGACGACCGATGGCGGCCTCGACTGGACCAATGTCTCGAACGGCATCCCGAATGGGAATGGCGGGTTTCTGGCAACCGGCTTGCCCTTCTCGGACGTGGTAATCGATCCTCATAATCACAACATCCTCTATGCAGCCCGGTGGATCATCCAGGGCAGCGTTACTAACGGTATTTACCGCTCGACGAATGCCGGGGAGGACTGGGTACTCCTAAGCGGCGCGCCCAACCACGACACCACAATCGGCCGAACCGCCCTCGCTGCCGGCTTTAATAACTCCACCGGTCACACCGTGCTCTACGCAGCCATGGGCAGCGTCTCCAAGATGGTTAGTGACAAGGAGACCGGTCTTCAGCTTTACAAGATGCTGCGCTCCGACAACGCAGATGTCCTGAATCCCGACAATGTTTCATTCACGGACCTCACGGCCAACACACCGAACTTCGGCAATGAGCAGACCAACTTCGCCTGGGTCATCGGTGTCGATCCGGCCAATCCGGCGGCGGTTTATGCGGGCGGGACGCCGGGCGAGGATAGTAACGGGAAGAATATTAACATCGTGATCCGTTCGGGCAATAGCGGCGTAACCTGGACGGATCTTACCAACATCAATATCACCCCCCACGCCGACCAACACGCGATCGCATTCGATTCGAAATCTCGCATGCTGGCAGGCAACGACGGAGGAGTCTGGCGATACGATCCCGCTACGAACCAGTGGACCAACCTCAATTCCAACCTCAACACGATCCAGTTCTACTCGCTCGGCCAAAGCCCGGACTCGAATGCGCCCACCACCGCGATCGGCGGCAGTCAGGATAACGGCACTCCTTACACCACCGGCAGTATGCAATGGACGGATGTAACCGGCGGCGACGGCGGCGTCGCCCGAATCGGGTCAAACAACCGATGCTATGCCACGCTGCCGCTGGAAGCTGTCAACCAAGATGGCTCACAGGTCTTCTCTGCTTCCACAACCGGATGTACGAAGGCCGCATTGAAGACTGCGAGTTCTCCGGCGACGGCAGACACCAAGAACATCAACAGTCCTCCGCCGCTCTGGGTGGACCCGACGAACACCGAGCACGTCTTCCTCGGCGCCGGAGATCTGTGGGAGAGCTCCAATCACGGGTCTCTCGGCAGTTGGACTTCCCGCGGGAATCCCGCCCCGGGCCAGTCGATCAAGTCCTTTGCCGTACTGCCGGACAAGATCATCTACATGACGATGGACGACCAATCCGTCTGGGTCTCGACCAACGGCGGCGCCGGCTGGACTGCGAGCACAGTGGCGGCAAGCAAGCCCCAGGTTGACGAAATCGACATCGACCCGAACGATTCCTCGGGCCAAACCGCCGTGGCGGTGGTCTCCAATACCAGCGCGGTCCCAATCTACCGGACCACGAATGGCGGCCAAAGCTGGCAGGATATCAGCGGCAACCTGCCCCACGTTCCCACGTACTCCGCCAAGATCGATACGGACGCGGGCAAGACGATCTATGTCGGAAACGCCAACGGCGTTTATACCTCTGCCTCTCCTTACACCACGTGGACACGGTACGGAACCGGCCTGCCTAACGTGATGACGTTCGCTCTCCAACTGAGCCCGGATACCAACATTCTGGCGGCAGCCACTCACGGGCGCGGAGCCTGGTACATCAGTACGCGCAAGGTCCCCGCCACCATCGCGGAAGCAATCGCCCCGGCGTCGATTCTAAGCGGCGGGACCGCCACGATCACTCTGACGTTGACCAACCCGAATGCCGGCGCGTCGCTCAGCGCGTTGTCCTTCTCGGACACGCTGTCGGGAATGTTCGCCATTGCCGGCTCGGTGCGAGGGACCTGCGCCGGCACGACGCCGTCGACCCTGACCGCCGGCCAGACGATCCTGAGCTTTTCCGGCATCAGTCTCGCCGGCGGCTCCTCCTGCACCGTCGTCTTCGATGTTTCGAGCACGACGCCGGGCCCGAATCCGAATTCCACGTCGGGCGTGTCGAGCACGGACACCAGGACCGGACAGGGCAGCAATACCGCCACGCTCACGGTCGTTTATCCGCCGAGGATCACGGCGGCGTTCTCCGCGGCGACGATGCCCGCGGGCGGCACGACCACGCTGACCCTGACCCTCTCGAACCTGAACAGCTTCGATTTTACCGGCGCCAACTTCACCGGCAGCTTGGCGTCCTTCTTGTCTGCAACCGGTGGTTCGGTGGGTTTGGGAGGCGGAGCCTGTGCGGGCACTACGCCGTCCACCCTGTTGCAGTTCCAGACTGCTTTGAGCTTCACCGGGATCACCATTCCGGCCAATCGCAGTTGCACCGTGTCTTTCACCGTTTCGACCGGCGCCCCCGGCGTCAAGTCCGTCACGGTCTCCGGCGTTTCCACGGACCAGAACGTGACGGGCACCGGCGCGACCGCGTCGGTTACCTCTGTGGTCCCCATAGGTATTGCCGAGGCCTTCTCTCCGTCAACGATCGCCTCGGGCGCATCGACGCAGGTCGTGCTGACGCTGTCGAACAGCAACGGCGTCTCCGTGACCAACGCATCCTTCACGGACACCCTCTCCTCAATGAGCGCTGTCGCAGGATCGCAGGGCGGCAGTTGCCTGACCTCCAACCCGGCAACCCTTCTCGACGGCCAAACATCCCTCAGCTTCAGCGGGATCACCGTTCCTGCCGGCGGCTGCACCGTGGTCTTCCATGTGACCAGCACCACGGTGGGGACGGTAACCAATCAGACCTCGGGCGTCTCGAGTCCTCAGACGGCAACAGGCTCGGCGAGCAACGTCGCGAGTCTCGCGGTGACGCCGCCGCCGGTGCTGTCGATCACGAAAGGGCACTCGGGCAACTTCCCGCCGGGGCAGAGCGGAACCTACACCGTGAATGTGCAAAACACGGGCACAGTCTCGACGACCGGGACGGTCATCGTTACCGAGGCCGTTCCGGTCGGGATGACTCTGGCCTCGATGTCGGGCGCCAACTGGTCCTGCCCGACCGGCGGCACGACATGCTCGCGCAGCGACGCCCTCGGGGCCGGCGCCAGTTATCCGGCGATCACGGTTTCGGTCAACGTGTCCGCGACCGCTCCTTCTCCGCTCGTCAACAGCGTGTCGGTGTCCGGCGGAGGAGCCGCTAAGGCGACAGCGACCGACAGCACGATCATCGCCGCGAATACGTCGTTTTGGGTCATTACCGGCGATCACCCCCTCGGTAACTTCACGCAGGGGCAAACCGGCGCGTTCTACAGAGTGTACGTGTCGAACGCCGTGGGAAAGCCGACGACCAGCGGGCTCGTAACGGTCACCGAGTCGGCGCCCGCCGGACTGACGCTGACGAGAATGGTCGGGACGGGCTGGACATGCCCGACGGGCGGCAACACCTGTACCCGCAGCGACGCACTGACCGGCGGCTCCACCTATCCGGAGCTCGACCTATTCGTGGACGTCGCCTGGAATGCCACGTCGCCGCTACTGAACAGCGTGTCGGTGTCGGGCGGTGGGGCGACGGGCTCCGCCACATTTAACGACAGCACGATCGTCATTCCCAACCCTCCGGTGCTCAGTATCCGCAAGTCGCACACCGGCAGCTTTACCCAGGGCCAAAACGGCGCCACTTACAACATCACCGTCTCGAATGCGGCCGGGACAGGCCCCACCAGCGGGAGCGTGACGGTCACGGACACAGTTCCGGCCGGGATGACCCTGGTATCCCTGTCCGGAACCGGCTGGACGTGCCCGGGCAACACATGCACCCGCAGCGACGCCCTGACCGCCGGAAGCAGTTATCCGTCGATTACCGCGACGGTCAACGTGGCCTTCAGCGCCGGCGCCACGCTGGTCAACAGTGTGTCCGTCTCGGGCGGAGGCTCCGCGACGGCCGCCGCCAATGACTCGACCACCATCAACGCCAACCCGCCAGTGCTCAGCATTGCGAAGTCGCACACCGGCAACTTCACACAGGGCCAGAATGGCGCTACGTATTCGATCGTGGTCTCGAATGCGCAGGGCGCCGGCCCGACCAGCGGGACGGTGACCGTGACCGACACTGCCCCAACCGGCATGACGCTGGTCTCCCTGTCCGGAACCGGCTGGACGTGCCCGGGCGGCGGCACTACCTGCACTCGAATCGATCCGTTGAGCGGGGGCTCCAGTTATCCGGCAATCACAGCCACGGTCAACGTTGCCGCGAACGCTGGTTCTCCGTTGTCTAACCGTGCGGCCGTTTCGGGCGGCGGCTCCTCCAGCAGTTCGATATTCGACAGCACCGCCATCTTCTCCACGACACCGGTGCTCAGTATCGCCAAGAGGCACTCCGGCGCCTTTCTCCAGGGCCAGAATGGCGCTTACACGATCACGGTTTCGAATGCTGCGAACGCAGTTGCCACCAGCGGGACAGTGACCGTCACGGAGTCGGTTCCGAACGGCATGGCCCTGGTTTCCATGAGCGGCAACGGTTGGACGTGTCCGAACGGAGGCGTCGCTTGCACGCGCAGCGACCCACTCAGTTCCGGTTCCAGCTATCCGGACATCACGGCGACGGTGAGTGTGTCCTTCAGCGCCGGCTCTTCACTGTCCAACAGCGTGTCGGTGGCCGGCGGCGGCTCTGCCGGCGCCATCGCCCTGGACAGTACGCTCATCAGCGCCAATCCGCCGCTCTTGAGCATCGCCAAGACGCACAGCGGCGACTTCCTGCAAGGGCAACTCGGCGCGACGTACACGGTGGTGGTCTCGAACATGGCCGGCGCCGGTCCGACGAGCGGCACGATCACGGTGACGGACGCCGTGCCCATCATCACCGGTATGCAGTTGGTCTCGATGGCGGGGACCGGCTGGACGTGTCCGGGAGCCGGCGGGGCCGCAACCTGCTCGCGAAGCGACAGCCTGAGCGGCGGCGCGAGCTATCCGCCGATCACCGTGACCGTCAATGTGGCTCCGGCTTCGGTGAGCCCGGTGGTCAACGCGGCGACGGTTACAGGAGGCGGATCGTTGGATGCGAACGCGTCCGACAGCACGAACGTCCTCACGAACGCCCCATCGCTGAGCCTCACCAAAACGCACATCGGCAATTTCCAAGCCGGACAGAACGGCGCCACCTATACGGTTATCCTGTCGAACCAGCAGGGCGCGCTGTCGACCGGCGGAAGCGTCAACATCACCGAGGTAGTGCCCTCCGGGATGACGCTCGTCTCCATGGCGGGGGACGGGTGGACCTGCATCTCCGGCACTTCATGCGTGCGGAGGGATGCTCTGGCCGGCGGCTCGAGCTTTCCGCCCATTACCGTGACGGTGAACGTGGCGGCCAACGCGACGTCGCCGCAGGTCAACACGGTGTCGGCCGCCGGCTCCGGCGGCGGACATTCGGTGACCGCCACTGCGAACGACTCGACGATCATCGGTCCTAGTCCGCCGATCCTCTCCATATCGAAGACCCACAGCGGCAGCTTCACGCAGGGCCAGAACAGCGCTGCTTACACGATCTCTGTGCAGAACTACTTGACTGCCAGTCCGACCAGCGGCACGGTGACCGTCACAGAGACGGTCCCCGTCGGAATGACTCTAATCTCGATGTCCGGAACAGGTTGGACCTGCCCACCGGGAGGCAATACGTGTAGCCGCAGCGACACTCTGACCGGCGGGAGCATCTATCCATCGATCACAGCACTCGTGAACGTGGCCGCCAATGCGGGTTCTCCGCTGATCAATAACGTATCCGTGTCCGGCGGCGGATCGGCCAGCGCGACCACAACCGATAGCACCGTCGTCAACATCAACCCGGCCGTGCTCAGCATCGCGAAGAGCCACTCCGGGAGCTTCACACAGGGACAGAACGGCGCCACGTACACGATCACCGTGTCGAATGGCGTCGGGGCCGGCCCGACGAGCGGCGTCGTGACGGTGGCGGATGTCGTCCCCGCCGGCATGACCCTGGTCTCGATGGCGGGAACCGGCTGGACGTGCCCGGGCGGTAACACCTGCACGCGCAGCGATGCTCTCGCGGGCGGCGGCAGCTACCCCTCTCTCACTGCGACGGTGAACGTGAGCCTGACCGCCGGATCTACACTGTCCAACAGCGCTTCTGTCTCCGGCGGCGGATCGGCCGGCGCCAGCGCGAGCGACAGCACGACCATCAACCCCGCCCCATCCTCACTGAGCATCACGGCAACCCACACCGGCAACTTCACCCAGGGCCAGAGCGCCGACGCCACCATTACGGTTTCGAATGCTAGCGGCGCGGGTCCGACTTTCGGGACCGTGACCGTCGTGTATCACGCTCCGATTGGCCTGCATCAGCCTGGCCCGATGTCCGGGAGCGGCTGGACCTGCACCTTTTCCCAATGCACCCGGACCGATTCACTCGCGGCCGGCTCCAGCTACCCGCCGATCACGGCAACCTTTACGGTGGATACGACTGTATCGTCACCACTGATCAACCAGGCAACCGTCTCGGGCGGCGGCTCGCCAAGCGCGACTGTAAACGATAGCGTCACGATCAACTCCGCCGCAGTGCTCAGCATCACGAGCTCGCATGGCGGGAACGCCATCCAGGGGCAGAGCTTCCAGTACACGGTCGTGGTCAAGAATACCGGCACAGGATCGACCATCGGCGATATCACGATCACCGAGGCTCTCCCCATCGGCTTGACCCTCGTCTCCATGACTGGCCCCAACTGGACCTGTCCGGCAGGCGGTAACGCCTGCACCTCCAGCCAGTCGCTGACGCCGGGCAATACCAGTCCACTCACCGTCAACGTAAAGGCGGATCTCACCGCGACCTCGCCGCTCGTCAATAGCGTTACCGTGTCCGGTGGCGGAGCGCCGAGCGCCAGCATTACGGACAGCATCGTGATTAGCGTCGCCGCGCCGAACCTCACGATCTCCAAGTCGCACACCGGCAATTTCACGCAGGGCCAGACTGGCATCTACACCATCACGGTCTTGAATGACGCCAACGCGCCGGTGGTCGGGTTGACCAGCGGCGTTGTGACCGTCACCGATACGACGCCGGCGGGCATGACTCTCTCATCGATGTCCGGCGCCGGCTGGACGTGTGCGCCGGGCGGCAACACTTGCACGCGCAGCGATGTGCTCTCCCCCGGCTCGACTTATCCGCCGATCACGGCAACCGTGACTATGGCGGCCAACGCCGCAGCCTCGCTCGCCAATAGCGCGTCCGTCTCGGGCGGCGGGTCTTCGAGCACTCGTACCGCGAACGACAACACCACGATTAACCCGAGCGCGGCGTCGCTCAGCATCGCGAAATCCCACACCAGCAACTTCACGCAAGGGCAGAATGGCGCGACCTACACGATCGTCGTGTCGAATGCGGCGGGGGTGGGCCCGACCAGCGGGATCGTGACCGTCACGGAGACGGTCCCGGCTGGCATGACCCTGGTGTCCATGGCAGGGACGAACTGGAATTGTACTGGGGTGACGTGTACGCGCAGCGATGTGCTCAATGGGGGCTCCAGCTATCCGGCGATCACCGCGACGGTAAATGTGGACCCCGTCGCCGCCTCGCCGCTTGTGAATATCGCTTCCGTCTCCGGCGGCGGTTCCAATACCGCCACTGCGACCGACAGCACGACGATCAACCCCAATGGACCTCTGCTCGGCATCGCCAAGTCGCACGCGGGGAACTTCCAGCAGGGGCAGAAGGGCGCAACATATGCGGTGACGGTGTCGAACACGGCCGGGGCGGGTCCGACCACCGGGACGGTCACGGTGACGGAGTCGGCTCCGGCCGGCATGACGCTCGCGTCGATGGCAGGGCCGGGCTGGAGTTGCGCCGCGGCAAGCTGCACGCGCACCGATACGCTCCCGGGCGGCTCCAGCTATCCGTCAATCGTAGTGACGGTGAATGTGGCGGCGAATGCGAGTTCGCCGCTGGTGAACTCGGTGTCCGTGTCGGGCGGCGGATCGGTCGGCGCGAGCACGACCGATAGCACGACGATCGGCGGCAATCCCCCGGTCCTGAGCATCGCCAAGTCGCATAGCGGCAGCTTCACCCAAGGTCAGAACGGAACGTACACGCTGACCGTGTCGAACGGCGGCGGCGCAGGGTCGACGAGCGGCGCCGTGACGGTGACAGAGTCGGTTCCCGCGGGAATGACGCTCGTGTCGATGGCCGGCTCGGGATGGACGTGTCCCGGCGGTGGTAATACGTGCACCCGCGCCGACGCGTTGACGGGAGGGTCGAGCTACCCCTCGATCGCAGTCACCGTCAGCGTCGCTGCCAATGCGACCTCGCCGCAGGTGAACTCGGTCGCGGTGTCCGGCGGAGGCGCGGCGAGCACCGGCGCGACGGACAGCACCGTTATCCTGGCCAGTCCCACGGTCTCGGTGACACTACAAACGACTCCCGCAGGATTATCGATCTCGGCAGACGGTACGGCCTACACCGCGCCGCAGACTTTCTCCTGGGCGGCGGGATCGCAACACACCATCGCCGCAGCTACCCAAGGTGCGGGGACTCGATATGTCTTCTCCACGTGGAGCGACTCCGGCGCAGCGGGCCACACGATTAACGCTCCGGCCGCAGGAGGGTCCGCTACCTATACGGCAACCTTCAGCACGCAGTATCTGCTCACCGCGACGGCGTTGCCGGCCAACGGCGGATCGGTCAGCGCGAGTCCGTCCTCCGGAGACGGCTATTACGCTCCCGGCACGACCGTACAAGTGACGGCACAGCCCGCGACCGGATACTCGTTCTCGGGCTACAGCGGCGCGGTGAACAATGGCATCAATCCACAAGCCGTGACGATGTCGCAGCCGCAAACGGTCTCCGCGGCGTTCACCTCGGTGGGCGTGGCGCCGGCGGTCGTCTCGGTGACCCCCAGCAGCGGTTCGGGGGCCGTCCAGAATTTCACCGCCGTCTACAACGCGGCGAACGGCTATCAGGATCTGCAATGGGTCCAGATGCTGATCGCGGTGGCGACCGACGGCGGCGGCCAGTCCTACTGTTACGTGCACTACGACGTGGCGGGGAACGGCTTGTGGCTGTATTCCGACGTCGTGGGCTTCTTCCTCGGACCGATCGCGCCGGGGACGGCGTCGAACCGGCTGCAGGGCTCGGCTTGCGCGTTGAACACGTCGGGCTCTTCGGTAGTCAAGAACGGAACGAGCCTGACGCTGAACGTCAGCGTGGTGTTCAAAGCGGCAGGGGCCAGAAACGTCTACTTGCGCGCGATGAACCTGGAGGGGAACGACACGAACTGGGTCCAGCGAGGCTCGTGGAGCATGACCGCGGCGGCATTGCAGACGCCGACGGTGTCGCCGGCGTCGGGGAGCGGTACGACTCAGACGTTCACGCTGACCTATCCGGATCCTCCGGGCTTCGCGGGCGCCGCGTTCGGATGGGTGCAGTTCCTGGTCGCGGCGGCATCCAACGGCGGCGGCCAGCCGTTCTGCTATGTCCATTACGATCGTGGCGGCAACGGCCTCTGGATGTATTCCGGCGACGTGGGCTACTTCGTCGGACCGGTGACGCCGGGGACGGCATCGAACGCGCTCTCGAGCAGCGCCTGCTCCATCAACACGGCCGGCGCGACTGTCAACAATACCAACGGCAACCTGGTGGTCACGGTGCCGATCACGATGAAAGCGCCGATGAACGGGTCGAAGTTCCTGTTCCAGCGTACGCTGGACGTCTTGTCCCGCGATACCGGCTGGGTGCAAAGCGGGAGTTGGACGGTGCAGTAAGGCTTCCCGAGCGACCCGAACTAGGCGGCTTCCAGGCTTTCGCCGATGGCCTCGGCAAGCCACGTCCGGGCGAATTTCCAATGGCGCGCGACGGTTCGGACGGAGCTGCCCACACGCTCCGCGATCTCTTCGTGGTTCAGTCCTTCGAACACGCGTAACTCCACCACTGTGCGCAGGGCCGGATTCACCTGCTCCAGCCCATCGAGCGTGTCATCGATCTGCTGCAGGGAGTCCTGGCCCGGAGATTCGTCGAGGATATCGTCCGGCATGTCGCCGTGCTCAGTGCGCTTCGCAAGCGGCCTGACATGGTGGAGGAGCAGGCGGCGCATCAGGTGCGAGGAGAGTCTCAAGAACGCCTCGCGCTCGTCCTGGTTGTTGGAATCGCCTGCTCCCAGCGCTTTGATCTTTACCAGCTCCAGGTAGAGCTCGTTCACGAGGACGGTGGTCTGCCAGGTATGTCCGGAACCCTCCCGCCGCATGCGGGAGGCCGCGATCTGCCGGAGCTGCGGGTAGAACATCTCCACCAACTCGCCGGCCGCCTTGCGGTCGCCGAGGCGAAAACGCCCCATGAGTGTGGTGATGACCTCTGGCCCCTGACCCATGGGTACCAGTCTACTCCAGGAAGATTTTTTCAAAATTTCGCCGGAGCGTGGCACGAATGGCATCGCTCCTCTCCCTAGCCATGATGAGGGGATGGAATTCACACTCAGTTCCCCCTTCACCGACTCCTATGGCAAACCCGACTAAACGCACCAGAACTCATGCATTGCCGATCCTCCTCGGGACGCTTTTCCTGGCGCTGTCGCCGAGCGTCGCCCGCGCTTCCATCATCGTTTACGGCAACACGACGCTCGACGGGAACGCGGGCCTGGACCTGATGGGCTTCTACGACGGGGTCGGCGACAGCATCGCCCTCTCCGCGGCCGACCAGTCGGCTACGTCCGCCAGGGTTGCCATCTATAACGTCGGGTCGCAGGGGACGGCCGACGTGACCCTGCAGTTCTATCAGGCCGGCGCGCCGGTCGGGACGGCGATCGGGTCGCCCTACACGATGGCAGGGGTCGATCTCCTCGATAACGCCCTGACGCTCGTCGATTTCTCGCTCGGCGGCCTCACCCTTCCCTCCGACCTGGTTTTCCTCGTCACGGTCTCGAATGTCGGCGCCGGTGTGGTTCCGCAGCTCGAGCTGTTCGGCCCGTCGCCGGAGATCGGGAGCAATACGACGGATACGGCGATTGTGTTGAACGGCGTGGCATTCAGCCAGACCGACACCAGCGGGAGCGGCGGCGGCAACCCGTATTTCGAGTTGACCGCGGACACCGCAGTACCGGAGCCCTCGAGCTGGCTGCTGCTGGCGACCGGCACGGCCGGGTTGCTCGCCTTTGCCAAGCGGCGGAAGCGCTCACTGGAGCGCTGAGCTCGCGACCGAACGGACTGAAATCGGAGGCTGAATATGACACGTGCGTCTCTTCGTCTATCCCTGTGCGGCATCCTGATGCTGCTGCCCGCGGCGCTGCCCGGCGCAAGACTGCGGCGGCAACCGAACCCAACGACGCCCGCCGGACTGAGGGTCGTCGATTGGCAGCAGATCCGGGCGGAGTACGAGCGCCATCGCCACGGAGCGTTTCCGGACGCGCGCGGCGGTTATCAGGCGCGGTCGTTCGAGCAGCAGTGGCTGGCGCACTTCGACGGGCGCGGCGTTTCCGTCGCCCCGGATCAGGGCGGCTGGCGCTGGGGACTGGAGATGGCGGCAGTGACGGGCAAGGCGAAGGTGACGGTGGACGTCAATCGCGTGACCTACCGGTGGAGCGACGCCCTGGACGAGTGGTACGTCAACGACACCCGGGGTCTGGAGCACGGGTTTACGCTGCGGTCGCCCCGCGAGATCCGCCTCTCCGTCCGCGGCGGGCTGCGACCCCGCCCCATCGCAACCGGCATGGAATTCGTCGATGGAAGCGGTGTCGCCCGGATGAAGTATACGGGGCTGGAGGCGCACGACGCGGACGGGCGGCGGCTTTCGGCGCGCATGAAACTGGCAGGCGCCGACCTGATTCTCACGGTCGACGACCGGGGCGCGCGCTATCCGATTACCATCGACCCGCTCGCCCAGCAGGCGTACGTGAAGGCGTCGAACACCCGAACGTTGGCCGACTTCGGCAACTCCGTGTCGATCTCCGGCGATACGGTGGTCGTCGGGTCTCCCGGCGAAAAGAGTAACGCCACCGGAGTCAACGGGGATCAATCCGACACGAGCGCGAACGGCGCCGGCGCCGCTTACGTCTTCGTCCGGACGGGAGTCACCTGGACGCAGCAGGCGTATCTCAAGGCATCGAACACAACCGCAGGCGCGCGCTTTGCCACTGCGGTCGCGATCTCCGGCGACACGATCGTCGTCGGTGCCTACTCCGAGCACAGCTCCGCCTTCGAGGCCGGCGCCGCGTACGTATTCGTCCGCAGTGGAACCGCGTGGTCGCAACAGGCGTTCCTGAAGGCCTCGAACCCAATCCTGTTGGCCTCGTTCGGCTGGGCAGTGGCGATCTCCGGCGATACGATCGTCGTGGGCGCTTACCGGGAACGCACAGACGCAACGGGTGTGAACGGCGTCGTGGGACCCTCCGTCATCGCCGACAACGGCGCGGCCTACATCTTCGCGCGCAGCGGAAGCACCTGGACCCAGCAGGCGTATCTCAAGGCCTCGTTCCCCACCGAGAATCAATTTGGCTTTTCCGTAGGGGTGTCGGGCGATACCGTGGTCGTCGGGGCCGTCCACGATAACAGCAACGCCACGGGTGTCAATGGCGATCCGGCCAACCAAAGCGCCGCCAATAGCGGCGCGGCCTACGTGTACGTGCGGAATGGCGCCACCTGGACGCAGCAGGCGTACCTGAAGGCGTCGAACACAGACGCCGGCGACGAGTTTGGCTACTCCGTGGCAATCTCCGGCGATACGATCGTGGCAGGCGCCCGACTAGAAGACAGCAACGCCACCGGTGTGGGTGGAAACCAGGCAGACAACAGCGCCACAGGCAGCGGCGCCGCCTACGTCTTCGCGCGCAATGGGACCACCTGGAGCCAGCAGGCGTATCTCAAGGCATCGAACGCCGGCACGGGCGATGGCTTTGGCCAGTCCGTCGCGATCTACGGCGACACCATCGTGGTCACGGCGACAAGCGAAGACAGTAACGCCACGGGAGTGGATGGCGATCAGTCGAACAATAGCGTCCAGAGCGCCGGCGCGACGTACGTCTTCACCCGGACCGGATCCACCTGGACGCAGCAGTCCTACCTGAAGGCATCGAACACCGGCTCCGACAATTTCGGCGGATCCGTGGCCATCTCCGGCGACACGATCGTCGCCAGCACGATTAATGAGGCCAGCAATGCCACCGGCATCAACGGCAACCAGGCGGACAACAGCCTCACGGAGGCCGGCGCCGCCTACATCTTCGCGCCGGCGATTCCGGAGAGCATCACGATCGCCAGCTCTCCCTCCGGCCTGAGTTTCACGACCACCGGGACGGGTTGCGCCGCAGGGTCGTACACGACGCCGAAGACGCTCACCTGGAACGCGGCCGCCTTGTGCACGGTCGCGTTCACGACTCCGCAGAGCGGTCCCGTGGGGGCGCGCTACGCCTTCAATCATTGGGAAGACAGCTCCACCAATGCGACGCGCGCCATCACCGGGCCGCTCGCCACTACGACCTATACGGCGACCTTCGACACGCAATACCTGCTGACGGTGACCGGCGGCCCCGGCGGAACGGTCGGCGGCGGCGGCTGGTACACCGCCGGATCGAGCGTCAGTCCCACCGCGACGCCGGACCCGGGCAACTCCAACGGCGATTGGAGCGGGGCCTGTTCCGGAACGGGGTCGTGCACGGTCACGATGGACGCCGCTAAGAGCGTCACCGCCTCCTTCACTACGCTCGTGACCATCACCAGCTCGCCCTCCGGCCGGACCTTCACCACGTCGGGGACCGGCTGCTCCGCAGGCACGTACAACACGCCGGACACCTTGTCCTGGATCTCCGGAGCGTCGTGCGTGATCGCCTTTGCTACTCCGCAGTCGGGGCAGTTCGAGCGATACGTCTTCAACCACTGGGAGAACAGCTCCACCGCAGCGTCGCGACCGGTGACCGCGCCTGCCTCGGCGGCCACTTACACCGCCACCTTCGACACCCAATACCAACTGGTCGCCTCCGGCACGCCCGTGGCCGGAGGGTCGGTGACCGGGGCGGGCTATTATGCTCCCGGCGCGACCGCCACGCCGGTTGCGACCGCCGCGTCCGGGTACGTGTTCACGGGCTGGAGCGGCGACTGCACGGGCACGGGCGCCTGCTCGATCGTGATGAACCAGGGCGCGATCGTGTCGGCCACGTTCTCCCCCAACAATTCCTTGAGCGTCACGGTCGCGCCCACGGGCGGAGGCACGGTGAGCGGGACCATCGGCGGCTCGGCGTTCGCCTGCTCGGCCACTTGCTCGGCGCTGCTCACCGGAGGCACGTCCTTCACTCTGACGGCGACTCCGAAAGCCGGGTACTCGTTCACCTCGTGGAGCGGTTGCGATTCGACCGCATCCAACACCTGTTCGCTCACGATGAACACCGCCAAAGTCGTCGTGGCCACGTTCACCGTGACGCCGAATTCCCTCACGTTCACGGCGACCGCCCTGATCCTGAACCGAACCACCGGCCGCTACCAACAGAGCGTCACCGTGAGGAACAATTCCGCCTCGCCGGTGACTAACGCGGCGTTCGTCACCGACAATCTCCCGGCGGGAGTCGCCATGTACGCCGCGACCGGCACGACCAGCGCGGCCGCCGCCCCCGCCGGCAGTCCGTACGTCGATATCGGACCCATCACTGGGAACGGGATCACGACGTTCACCCTCCAGTTCACGCGGACGGGGACCCAGACGATCACCTACACGGGTCGCGCTCTGGGAGATGTGCCGCGGTAACGAGTGGTCTGCGGTAATATCCGAAAGGTGCGCGCCGGAGAAATGCAGTGACGCAGGCGGAGTGGCAACGCGTCTGGGCGGTCGTCGAGTCGGCGTCGGAGTTGCCCGAGGACTCGCGCGAGCCATTTGTCGAGTTGTCGCTGCCCGATCCTTCCCTGCGCCGAAGGGCGCTCGAACTGTTGTCCGAGTCCGACGACGGAGAACAACCGGAAGATCCCGGCCCTGCCGCACCCGACTGGCCATTGCTGGGCAAAACGCTCCATCGTTTTGAGATTGTAGGGGCCATCGGCCGCGGCGGGATGGGCGAAGTCTATCGCGCGTTCGATCCCGATTTGGACCGCTACGTCGCCATCAAGTGCATCGCCGGCCGGCGCCTGGGAACCTCTTCGGCGGTGGCCAATTTCACCCGCGAGGCGCGTCTGGCGTCGAGCCTGAACCACCCCGGCATCGTTACCATTCACGAGGTGATCCGGACCGACGATACAGTCGCGATTGTGATGGAACTGGCGGAAGGGGACACGCTGCGCAAGCTCTGTGTTGCGCCGCAACCCCTGGAGAGCGTGACCGAGTGGGGTAAACAGATCGCCGGCGCCTTGGCCGCGTTGCACGCCGCCGGCCTGGTGCACCGCGACATCAAACCCGAAAACCTGATGCTGCGCCCCGACGGCATCGTCAAGCTCCTCGACTTCGGCCTGGCGCGCCGCCACGTGGAGACAGCCGACCCCGGCGGCGATCGTCCGGCGGGAACGTTACGCTACATGTCGCCCGAGCAGGCGCTGGGAAGCGCTTTGCTGACGCCGGCTTCGGACATCTTCTCGTTGGGCGTGGTCCTCTACGAACTGGCCACCGGTAGCCATCCGTTCGCTCCGGGAGAGCGGGACAACACCACGGTTTCCATAGCCGCGGCCGTCGCCGCGCAAGTCGTCCGGCCCCCTTCGACAGCCGCGCCTTCCCTGCCGCGGGGATTCGATTCCCTGATCGTCCGCATGCTCGACAAGGATCCGGCACAACGGCCGGCAGCGGACGCAGTGATCGCGGCGCTGACGAGTTTGCCAAACGCAAAGCTCCGCCGTCGGCGCATGCTATGGGGAGTGTCGCTGGCTGCCGGCGCCGTGCTGATGGCCTATGGCATCCACGCTCTTTTCGGCCCGGGGCCGGAGCCGACCTTGATTCAGGGCACCCTGCTGACCGGCGCCCCCGGCAGAGAATCCGACCCCGCGTTCTCCCCGGATGGACGGAGCATCGCGTATGCATGGGACGGAGGGAACGGCGGCAAACGCGACATCTGGATCAAACCGTTGGACTCGACCGATCCGCAGCGGCTGACATCCGACCCCGAGGATGAGTGGGACCCCTGTTGGCTGGCGGATGGCGCGGGCATCGCTTTTCTCCGCAACACACCGGGCGCCTATGAAGTGGTTACGGTTCCGTTTGCCGGTGGACCGGAACGGAGAGTGACCACGATCAGCAATAGTTTCCCGTGGATTCCGAATCGCCTGGCATGTCCGCCCGACCCGGGACAACTGGTGATTGCAGACGCCTCGGATAACGGGCGCGGAAGAATCCAGATCCTCATGGTTTCCACGTCCACTGGCGCACGGCGTGGCCTTTCGGACCCTGCCGACGGGACGAGCGACTTTCGACCGCGCATCTCGCCCGACGGCCGCCGGATTGCGTTTGTGCGTGCCGGTTCTGGATACGAAGTGCGCACGGTCGAAATGACGGGTGGTCCGTCCCGCCTGTTGTTGCCCAAGGTCACGTACCTGAAGGGACTAGCCTGGACCGCCAACGGGCGGAATCTGCTGTACCAGGGCGGCGCCGGCGACCCGAAGAATCTCTGGCAGATTACAGACTCGGGGAGCGATCCGCGCCGCCCGCCGTTCCTAACCGAAGCCAATGCAGAGCAGATTACTCTGAGTCCGAACGGCCGGCAGATGGCCTATAGCCGCGGCACGCAAGATATCAATCTGTGGAGGGTTTTTGCGGACACCCGGCCGCCTGCTGAATTGGCGCCATCCACTCGCATCGAGAGCGACGGCGTATGGTCGCCGGACGGAACCATGTTTGCGTTTTCCTCCGATCGCACCGGCTCGGCGGAGATTTGGGTTGCGTCCGCCGCGGGCACGAATGCCCGTCGTTTGACCAATCTGAATGGGCGTTGTGGGAGTCCTGCCTGGTCCCCCGATGGAAAATGGCTGGCATTTGACACGTCCGGCGCAGGCGGCGTGCAGATCGCAATTGTGCCAGTCGCAGGAGGCCCCGTCCGCCTGCTGGCGCCGGACGGGCAGCGGGCTCAGGTTCCGAGCTGGTCGCGCGACGGTAAGTGGATCTATTTCAGTTCCGTCGGCGGGATTTGGCGGATGCCGGCATCCGGCGGGGCATCCGTCCAGGTTACGCGCCACGGCGGGTTCGAATCGCACGAGTCTCCCGACGGCCGGTTCTTGTATTACAGCAAGGGGAATGTAGACGGGATCTGGAAGCTTCCGGTCTCGGGAGAAGGCGTCGAGGAAAAGGTCGCCGATCTCGACCATAAGACTCAATTCCGCTGTTGGGATTTGGGGAAGGAAGGCCTCTATCTGGCCAGGCTTGGGTCGACGCCCGGAATCGATCTGCTGACGTTCGCCGGAGACCGCCGGCAAGTCGCCACGCTGCCCGCTGAACTACCGAAGTACAGCCGCTGTCTGTCGGTGCACCCCGATGGGCAGTCGTTCCTCTTTCCCGTCAAATCGGCGGACCACTGGCAGATCTACGTGGCGGATAATCCGGCGCGGAACTGACGATCGCCGCGCCGTCCGGCGGGAATCAGGCGTTATTCGCGGTTACGCCGCAAGTCCGGCCGGATCGCCGCGGCCATCCGCAATACGTCGACGTTGCCGAGAAATGCCGCGATCCGCTCCAGCCACGGCCCGGGGTTCGCGACCAGGGCCGGATAGTCGACCACCAGCGCGTCGATGTGCTTCGAACTCCGGACCAAACGAAGTGTGCTCTCGCGGAAGTCGGCGAGCAGCCGGCGCATCTTCTCCGGATCTCCGTCGCCGTCGCGGCCCCGATTCACGAGCATCCGCCGCTGCGATTCGACCACCTCGGCGATCGGCCGATCCATGTAGATCACCTTATAGCGGTGCAGCGCGGGCAATTGACGCAGCAGCGGCGCGATCACTTTGATTGCCTTACCTTCGGCTTCGCGTAGAATCTCGGGGCGGGCGCCCACCTGTTTGATTCGTTCCCACTCGTAATATCCTTCTGGATTATCGGAATCGGCCGTGCGCGCGCCGTCGGTCATCACCGGCACTCCCGCCGCCACCAGCATCTGCATCATGAGCGACGTGCCGGAACGCGGCAAACCGGAGACGACAACGAAGTCGAGTGGAGGCCCGGCATCCGACGCCGGTTTCGGCGACGCCGTTTCCTCGCGAATCTCCTGCCGGTCGATTGCTCGATGGCGCGCCTCCTGCCGAATCGTGTCCAGCCGCCGCATTTCCGCCTGCCGTTGCCGCACAAACTCGCGCGAGGCGCGAAGATGCTCCGCAGCGGGCGCCGGGTCGGGGTGGATTCGCGCCAGGACCCGATGCGCTGCCCGCAGCGGCGGCTGCACGGTCAGACACGTTTCAAACGCCTGGACCGCGCGGTCGCGGCGACCCAGCCGCAGCAACGCGAGCCCCAGCACCAGATGCGCGTGCGGCGAGCCATGTTGATAGCCGACCGACGTCAACGCCGCGTCAGCCGCGGCTTCGAGCTGCCCCTGCCGCAGCAGCGCAAACGCCAGCCCCTGCCAGGCGGGCGCGCTATGCGGATCGATCTCGATCGCCCGCCGAAACGCTCGCTCCGCGTTCTGCCACTCGCGCTGCCGAATCCACACGAAACCCAACGAGACGTGCAGGTCGGGCAGCCGGGGATCGGCCTTTTCGGCGAGCAACAGGTGCTCGAGCGCTTCCCGCGGGCGTCCCTGCTCGAAGGCAATGTTGCCGAGCACCAGCCGCGCGGCGGGAGTGTCGCGGTGATTCGAGATCGCCTGTTCCACTGTAGCCGCGGCTTCGTCCGTCAGTCCGACGCGCCGCTGCGCCTCGGCGAGCGCCAGCGCGTAGTCGCCCCGCTCCGGCGCCTGCTCGTGGATGGTTTCGAGGATCGGCAGCGCTTCGGGGAAACGCAGGCTGCTCGTGTAGACGCGCGCGAGGTTCCATTGCCGTTCGCGCTCGCAGTCGGCCGCCGCCGCCGCGCGATCCTGCTTGGGCTCGTCGACGTATCCCAGATCGACGAACTGGCGCAACAGCAGCTCGGCGTCCGATTCCGGCATCGCATAGCCTGCCGCATGCATGCCGGCGTCTCCGTCGACTGCTTCCCACGACGGTATGCGTTCGAGCGGCGGCGCGACTTCGAACGCCTCGGCGAGAACTCGCCCCGGCATGTCCTGACCCGCGGGTAAGCCGAACAGCGACAGGACCGTAGGCGCGACATCCAGCAGGTTCACGCCGTAGATTCGCTCGTCCCTGACGATTCCGGGTCCCGCCATCGTCAGAATGCCGAGCGGCCGATGCTGCGCCGCCGGCCCGGCCGGGATCTCGGGAATTTCGCGGGGGCGCAGATGATCGCTGTGAAAGCCGTGGTCCGAAAGCACGATCACGTGCGTATCGGGGGGCGCGAGTGACAGCAGGCGCCCCAGGAACAGATCCATCAGCCGGTAGCCGCTGCTGACGACGTCCCGATACATCTCGAACAGATCCTCCGGGACCCAAGTCTCGCGGGGCGGGTGGAAGTTCATGAACGTGTGGCTGAAGTGATCGATCCCGATGTAGTAGACCGCCATCAGATCCCACGGCTCGTGCTCCATCAGGTGGGTGGCGGCGGCGTGGGTGCTGAAGCACTCGGCGAGGACGTTAAGCAGGCCGCGCAGGAGGTGGGGTTTGGAGAGATCGATCGCAGCGGCGCGATCGATGAACATCCGGATGATGCTGCCGTCGATCTCCGACGGCCGCAGGCGCAGCTCCGCCAATCGATCGCAGAGCCGGTCGGGCCAGACGGTTCCCGGCAGGAGCGGCCAAGGCTCGTCCGCGGCCGGCAGGGCCCGCGCATACGCATCGGAAACGCAGGCGCCGCGAATCGGCTCGGCGGGATGGCTGCCGAACCAGCCCACCACATTGCTCCGCAGCCCCTGCTGCGACAGGATGTTCCAGAGCGCCTTGACCCGCCGCGAGGTGCTCGTGACCGGCCGGACCGCGCCGCTCGCCGGATCGACCTCGGTGAAGCCGAGGATGCCGTGCTCGTCGGCCCGTTTCCCGGTCGCGATGGAGTTCCACAACATCGGCGACAGGACGGGCTGGAGCGTCTCCATGTCCGCCATAACGCCGCGGTCGATGAGACCGGCGAGCGCGGGCATCTGGCCGCGCTCGAGCAGTGGGTGAATGACCTTCCAGTCGGCGGCGTCCCAGCCGACCAGCAATACCTTGCGAGACAACCTGCTGCTAGACCGCCTTGGCTCTCTTGCGCCGATACGCCAACAGGCCGGCCGACCCCAGCGCCAGGAGCGCCATCGAGGAAGGCTCCGGAGTCGACGTCGGCGGCGGGCCGGCGTTGTCGTCGTACGCGAAGCGAATCAGCGAGGCGTCGTAACCGCTAATCGAAACCTGCGCCCAGCCGTAGTGAAATCCGGAAGGACTGCTCAACAGTCCCACGTAGCCGCTGTCCCCGTTGCTCCAGGCTCCGGAGTGGGCGCCGGACGAGCTCCGGATCTCCAGGGCGCCGCCCAGGAAACTGCCGTTGCTGAACCCACTGAACGCATTCGATGCCAGCTTGGTGATGAAATTACCGGTGCCGGCGACTTGCGCAAAACTGGTCATCCCCACAACCCGGAGATTGATCGTGCCCGACCCGCCGACGATCTTTTCAATCTTGAACATGGCGCCCGCGGAGGTCGCGCTGCACGACTGCGTGGCGCCGTTGAAATACAGCGCGCCGCCGGTCGTGCTCGTGAACGGACAGGCGCTCCCGTCGGTAATCAGAAGCGACGCGTGCGCGGGTGTGGCGAGCACGCCCGCCGCGGCTGCGAGAGACATGGCGCCGTATTTGGCGAGTCGCTTTTCGAGAGTGGTTTGAAAGTCGTGATTGGCCATGGATTCACCTAGTTCTGCGTGAGATTCGAGGTCGGAACGCCGTTCGTCGTCGTATTCCCCTTCATCCGATTATTTCCGAAGGAGATCATATTTCCGCCGGCGACGGTGAGCAACCCCGTCGTGTTGTCGGTGATCGTGTTGTTGGTCAGGCGGGCGGTCCCACCCGACGCGGCGATGTTGACCGCGGTGGTGCATGCCGCAATGATGTCGGAATCCAGGAGCGCGGCCGAGGTCCCGTCGAAGATATTGACCCCGGTCGTATTCTGCGACAGGTTCGAGTTCTTGATGTTGATCTTCGCGCCGCCCGCCACATTGACGCCCGTCGCGCAATTGTGGACTTGCGATCCGATCACCGCGATCGAAACCGCGCCGCCTGTCGCATCGGCGGTGATCCCCGTGCCGTTGGTCAGGCAGTCGGAGATGTGCGAGTTTGAGATCACCATCGATACCGAAGACGAGGTCGTGACGTTGACCCCGTTCGTAAATCCGTAGATGCGGCTGTTCTCAAGTTGCAGGTTGACCGGACTCGATCCGAGCACCCGGAGGGCGGTCGAGCCGCCGCTCACACCGTTGAAGTCCAATCCTCGAAGCACGACGTTGATCGGGCTACCGCTGGTGTTGTTGACCACGATCCCGTTCCCGCCGGCGACTAAGACTCCGCCGGTCACGCCGAACGCCATCACGCTGACATTCTTCGTGATCGTCGCGGCGCCGAAGCCTCCGCTGTCGATGAGGTCCACCTCACCCCCGTCGGCGACCGTCGAAACACCAGTGGCAATAGTCTTGCAGGGCAAGGTGCGGGAGCAGGGGGAGGAGCCGGTGGCGTTCGCGTCATCCCCGGTCCCGGAAAGCCAGACACGAGTCGGTTGCGCAAACAGGACGGATGAGGCCGCCGAGAGAGATAACAGGAATGTAAGGTGGCGCAGTCGCATGCTGAAAAGTCCTCCGTGAAAAGCGAATCGATTGACCATGGCGGCGGTCCGCTAGTTTTGGACCAGCGTTGCTGTCGGAGCGCCGTTGGTCGTGTTCGTCTTGATGCGATTGTTGGAGTACGAGACGATGATCCCGCCGCCGACCGCAGCCAAGCCGGTGGTGTTATCCGCGATCGTGGTGTTCGTCAGGCGCACGGTGGCGCCGGAGGTGGCGACATTGACCGCCGTCGTGCAGAATGCCACCGTCGACGAATCGATGTTCGCGATGGAGGTTGCGCCGGCGACGTTCAAGCCCGTTGTGTTCTGCGATAGATCCGAATTCTTCACGTCCGCTCTCGTGCCGCCGTTCAAGTTCAAGCCGTTGCCGCAGTTGTGAATCTCGGAGTCCGTCAGCGCAAGGGAGACGGCGACGGCGCCGGTGGCGTCGGCATTGATGCCCGAGCCGCCCGATACGCAGTTCGCGATGCGCGAGTTGACCACGGTGATCGAGACCGTCGAGGTGCTCGAGACGTTGACGGCGTTCGTGAACCCGGAAATGCGGCTGTCCACGATGTGCAGGTTGACCGGGCTGTTGCCGATCGCGCGCACGCCGGACAGGCCGGACGTCAGGCCGTTGATCGCCAGGCCCTTCAGGATGACGTGCATCGGCTGGCCGGTGTTATTGGAGATGGTCATCGCGGTGGCGCCGGGCGCCGTGGTCGCACCCGTGTAACCGTCGCTCGAAAGCGTGATCGATTTCGTGATGGTGACAGTGCCAAACGATCCCGGATCCAAGACATCGATTTCCCCGTTGGCCGCCGTCCTCGAGATGGCTCCCTGCCATGTCTTGCAGGGCGCGGTGCGGCTGCACGGATTGGAGTCGTCGCCGACACCGGAGACCCACGTACGAGTCGCTTGGGCAAAAAGGCCGGGACAAAGGCTAGCCGCGGAGAGCGTGAACACAAGTAGACGGAAATGGCGCATCCGGTAAATCCTCCCTGGACAGGTTGGATCAGGATAGCGCAGTTGGTCCAGATGTGGGGGCCGGTATGGTACTAATGGCTAAAATCGAATGGCACGTCTCAACGAACGCCAACGTATCCTCTTTCCATGTCGCCTTGTCGAAATCGGCGGCCAGGAACCAGCAAGTCTGGTTGGTCCAGTAACGGGATTCCACTAATCCCGGACAAAATGTCCGGGTTTCGATTTTCAGACTACTGAAAACAAAAAACTTGCGGAACCGAACCCGGACATTTGTCCGGACTACTTGCTTTTCAGGAAATCCTCCATAGAGTCCGACGGTCTTCTCGCCCCCTTAACATCCTTTCCAGTGTGACAGAACTCACCGATTCGCCGAGAAGCCGCCGGGGTCAGTACTTTGTCTGATTGCGAACGGACAGGGGGAGTCGTAAAGTGTATGCGGATTATGACAAGAATCGGAGGAAGGGCCTATGCGTAGCGCGCTGATGCTGTTGGCAGGTCTGGTCTCGATTTCCCTATCGGGTCATGCCGGAACTCTGGCTCTCGACATCACGCCGAACCATGCCAACGATGTCAATAACGGCCATTTCAGCTTGGGTTGGGAATTCACCGTGAACAACCCCATCACCGTAACTGCCCTCGATTACTATGCATCGAACGGAGTGGCGGTGACCCAGAACCACGAAGTTGGAATCTACGATCTGTTCGCGAACCTCCTAGTCAGCACCACTGTCCTGACAACGGATCCTGTGATCGGGACAGGGGGATGGGCTACCCATGCGGTGGCGCCTACCCTGCTGGCGCCGGGCACCTATGTGATCGCCGGGGCGTCGCACAACAACTTGTACACCTATGAGCCGTTTGTCCTCTCCACGATTCCGGAAATCACGTACGTCACGGATCGATCCGACTCGTCCGACACGTTGATATTTCCGACCTCCTCGTCCGTCCCCGCCCGGGATGCGTCGAATTCCGCCTGGTACGGGCCGAGCTTCGAGGTCAGCGGCAGTGCTGTACCGGAGCCTTCGACCGTCACTCTGGTAATGGGCGGCCTCGCGCTAGCGGCCTTCCGCCGCCGCCGCCGGTAGCGTCCCGCGGTATTGTGGAGCGGGCGCCTCCGTCCGCAGCCGGCCCCTAGCCGGCTTGCTCGGTTCCGCGCCTGATTCCTCGGCTCGACCCACTTCGAAGTCGCGCATTCCTATGCGGGTCGTCTCGTGCCTTCTGAGAATAGGGAACGAATGGCCCGCGTGCCCGCCGCACCGTTTACCTCGTGGGGCCGGAGCGCGCGGCCGCGGAATCCAACCTCAGCGGTCCTCACGTTCCGCAATGAAATCCTCGGTCATATTGCCCGGGATTTTCGAGAGCCGTTTCCGAACCTCATCGATCCCGGGCGCAGGCCCAGCGTCTTGGAGCAAGTTGCGCAATATTACCGCCTGAGTGTGTACGCCGCGATAGGGCCCAGGAACGTCGCAATTCACCGCGTGCTACTCACTGATAACTGAGGGAGGTCTAAACGCAGAGGGCGGACGACTTGTCCTAAAGGCAAGAAGTCCAATTCGGAAGCTGCAAACTATTAAAAGGCTGGTCGGGCCGGCGAGATTCGAACTCGCGACCTCTTGCACCCCAAGCCGAACTTGGCCAAATCTGTTTTTGGCCTATTTTCAACTACTTGCAGCGGAAGGAGTTGGCCGCGCAATGAGCAAGGTTGGGCAAGCCTGGGCAGCCCTGGGAAACTCAGTATCTACAGTTTTATCTACAGTTTCGGACTTATTATTCTCATTTCCGGACCTCTTGCTCGCTACGCTTATAGCGTATAATCGGAGCAGATGCCCTCCGTGCCCATGACGGTCGTCGAGACGCCGTTCTTCCTCCGGAAAGCAGCAACACTGCTGGATGAGGACGAGCGGTCCGAACTCGTCGCGTTTGTTGCGGCCAACCCGGAGGCGGGCCGAGTGATCCCTGAGTCGGGCGGCATCCGTAAGGCGCGCTGGGCCAAAGAGGGTAAGGGGAAGAGTGGCAGCTTTCGCGTTATCTACTATTTCCACAGCGAGAACTTCCCGCTGTTCCTCTTGACTGTTTATGCCAAGAATCAAAAGGCAAATCTCACGAAGGCGGAACGCAACGAATTCAAGAAGCTCGTCCCCATCCTCGTGAGGACGTACGTCAAGGGCAGGAAGCAATGAAGAAACGAACACCATCTGCAAAGAAGGCCGCCGCGAAACTCAGTGTCGGCCAGGAAGTCATCACCAGCCTGAAAGAAGCAATCGCGTGGGCTCAAGGCGAGAACGTTCCGGCGCGGGTTACGAAGGTTGAGGTACCCACAACGGACGTGAAAGCCGTTCGACGGAAACTGCGTCTCAGCCAGTCACAGTTCGCCACAAAGTTCGGCTTTCAGCCCGCCACACTGAAGAACTGGGAGCAGGGGCGGACCCGGCCCGACGGCCCCGCCCGCGTCTTGCTCGCCGTCATTGCACATCATCCCGAGGCAGTCGAGGACGCGCTGCGGAAAGCCGGCTGATCTCGGAGGGCCTAAACTGTCTCACGAAGCAGCGGTCGGGTCGCCAGATCGAGAATCACTGAGTGGTACCGCCATTCAAACCATCGGTTGAAGAGTCCAGCGGTCACACTTTGCGGCCAGTCTGATCGCTCTCGCCACCAGCCATCGAGTTCGTTCGCGACAATCTCCTTGCAATAGCGGCGAACGCACGCGGCGGCTTCATCATCTCCGTCGACCTCCGGCAGGAGGTAAACGGTGGGTTCTTCATTCAGATCGTTGAGCGTCAGGTCCTGGCTCGTTGGGTCCAAGGAGTGAAGCCAATCCAGGAAAGGCTGTTTGGCGATCACGACGATCGCCATGCGGTTCAACAGCAACATGTCTTCACCCGCCGCCTCGGGGGCGTCACGGTTGCGTCTCGAATTACACCCCACCCATTCCGCGCGTGAGCGGCTTCTTGAACCAGTGCGGCCACGGCACCCAACTGGTCAGGCGGAAATGAATGGGCTTCGGCGGTCATGTTTGCGGCAAACGACACGCGCGTTCCGCGGTCGCCTCGCTTGACCACTTGAGCGTATGCCTCGCAGGCGAAGGCAAATAGTTCTCGGTGCCGGAATTCAATATCCACGAGGCGTTCCTGGCCGCGGCGGACGCGCAATCCGTAATGCTCAGGCTTAAGATAGTGCAGCAGGTGGGCGGCTTCGTGGACGATAACGTCGCTGTAGAGGTCGTCCGTTTGGTACGCCGACCAGCGCACGTGCGCAAATTCTCCGCCGGACACCCCGTCAAGTTCGATCACGATTTCGTCGGGCTTGAGACCCCAGTCGCCGTGGAATGCCCAAAGGACCTGCCAGGCGGTACTCAGAAACCCCGTGGACAATTCCGCCTCCAGGGCGACCTCGGCGCCAGCGAAGTTCAGGACGAAGGTGCGGCGCGTCAGTTCGCGCAACGCAATCTCCTGCCAGTCAGCCTGGACAAGACCTCTCACGATTGGGGCGACTCGCTCCCGAATGACTTCGCTCGCTACCGCCGGGGCGGATCGGAGTTCGCTCGGCAACAAGTCGGCCAAACGTCGAAGGAGATTTCGCAACGCGGCTTTGGCCGCCTGGCTGTGGATCTCATCCTGCTTGATAGCGGCGCGCGTAAACTGGCCGGAACCCGCGCCCTCCCAAGTCTCATCACCCGTCCTCAGAAATCGCTCAATCGGCGCAGGAGACACTCCGACATGGGCCGCCGCCTGCCGCGCCGCCTCCCGTATGCAGCCATCCACAGTTAAGAGCATGCCGTGAACAGACGATTATCCAACACCTGCCGGCCGTTGCGTTTTGATCCGTTGAGCGGCGACTGTATTTCGGGCAGCTATCGGGTATTCACCCGTGTTCTCGGAAAGCGCGGCGAGTTGCTGGCATCGGCCTTCCATGCAAGCGGTCCTCGCAACACGGCGAGCTCACAAAGGACGCGGAATCAATCGATTACCGTCACTGGCTTCGTGCGGCCTCCACGGTATGTAGATAAAACTGTAGACTGAAATGCCGATGCTAAACTTCAGCCGTGGAAACCATTGGATCTACAGCGTGATTTTCCGCTCGAAGTCATTTCGGTGGCCTGAAAAGGCAAGCGGTCCACCGTAACCACCGTTGAATCAAGGGATTGCAGCGATATACCCTGCAACGCGGGTGGTAAACCTTGATGCGAGCCTGGGGATGAGCCTGATTGCTGCCGAAAAACATATCCCTTGCGTAGTGGGAAGCGCTACAGGTCTGCCGATCCGGGACCACTCCGTTGACGTGGCCATACTGCGCCAAGTGTTGCACTATGTCACATCTGTACAAGACGTTTTAGGGGAATGTAGGCGCGTGCTCAAGCCCGGCGGCATTCTGCTGATAAACCAATTCGTACCCACTAGTAAATTGGAACGGGTATTTATTGATGCGATGCTGCGGTCCTGGCAGCCCCTGAGGCGTCGTACGCTGACTATTGCGGATCTGTATCACGGATTGATGTGCGCAGGCTTGCCCTCGGGGGACACCTCAAAACCGGCCAGTCGGGGACACTTCAAAACCGGCCAGTTGAGCGCGTCTAGGACAGCCATAGTTTTATCCTACCGTTGACACTT